>Ga0335071_10000943_pt1 | contig 31350 bp, 28 predicted proteins | sample Lox_Sample_15_FD_206724 | JGI IMG/M metagenome (GOLD analysis project Ga0335071, IMG submission 206724) | Soil microbial communities from Loxahatchee National Wildlife Refuge, Florida, United States - Lox_Sample_1.5 | ecosystem: Environmental > Terrestrial > Soil > Wetlands | place: USA...
GCGCTGTGCTCCGGCGGCTGAGAGACCCCCGATTGTCGCCGCGCTGATTGAAGCGTCGGCAGAAATGAATTGGGCGCAGGAAACCGAAGCGGTTGAGCTTTTGGACAAATGGCCGCTGCTCGCTCGTCAAGTGGCAAGAGAGATCCACGTTCGACGTGCGGACTGCGGGGAGAGGCCCAATTGGTCGTCGCCCTTTTGGCGGATTCTCCATCACATCCTCGGCGGCGAAATGCAGGAACAAAAGCCCGGCGCGGCCTGATAGCAGCGCGGACGGCTCAGAACAAGATTATGTGGTGATTTCAATGGATCTGAAACAGTACGAGCAAGCTAAATTCTCGATGGCGGAAGTCATTCGTGCCGCGCAGGCTGTAGACACTAAAGATCAGGATCTGCTCTCTGCTTCGCGTGACCTCCAAATGCGCTTGGCTGACGATCGTTTCAATTTGATGCTGGTTGGACGCTTCAGCCGAGGCAAATCAACGCTGATTAACGCAATTCTTGGCGCTTCCTACCTGCCCACGGGGATACTTCCACTTACGTCTGTTATCACCACCGTCCGATACGGCAGCAGGACGCAAGTTGCCTTAAACTTCAACAATAGACAGCTCCGCCAAGAGGTTCCACTCGCACGCTTGGCCGAATACGTCACTCAACAATCGAATCCTGGCAACGTCAAGAATGTCGCATACGCCGAGATTGAGTTACCGGTGGAACTTCTTCGCCGCGGTGTATTCTTTGTCGACAGTCCCGGTCTAGGATCAGCGATTGTCGAAAATACGCAGACCACCGAACGGTTCTTTCCGGAAGCGGATGCTTTTGTCCTCATCACGAGTTACGATAGCCCTCTTTCAGAGGAAGAAAATCGCGCGCTCCACCGAATCCGGCACACGGGCAAGACGCTATTTGTGATTGTGAACAAACATGACACCGTGGGAGAAGGTGACCGCGGCCAGGTACTGGACTATGTCAAAGCCCAATTGGAGAGGTTCTCATTCCAGAGGCCGCCCCAAGTTTATTCGGTTTCTGCGCGACAGGCCCTGGAGGCGAAGCAGTCGCAGCGGCCCGATCTTGTTGCCGGTAGTGGCATCCGGCAGTTCGAGGAAGAACTGCTCCGATTCCTGATCGAAGAACGGGCGGAAGCTTTTCTCACAAATATGTATGAGCGCATCGAGGGCTTTCTTGTCGAGAGACGAGACTTTGAGAAGCAAGCCGAAAGGCTGCCGATCTACGAGTCGCTTTTGGAGCGGCTTCGCGGCCTTCGAGAGCCCGCGGTTGAAGCTTCATCAGCGGAAGAGGGGCAGTATGTGCCAGATGCGGCTTCCTTCAACATTACTCTCGAGTTGGAAAGGGAAACCGGCTGCCGGATTTGCGGACAAGTTTTGGACTCCGTCTTTAGTTTTCTAAGCAAACACCAATACGATTTGACCATCAATCGGGACACGCAGCGCGAGCACGCCAGGAGAGGCGGATTCTGCTCGTTGCACACGTGGCAGTACGAGAACATCTCCTCCCCTTATGGAGTGTGCACCTCGTACCCTGAACTGGCTCACCGTATGTCAACGGAACTCCTGAGGGTAGCTGCGGGGACCAGTGATGCAACTTGGACGGCGGAAGGGATATCAAACCTGGGCGGCTCGCAAAATACTTGCCGGGTCTGTCAGGTTCGTATTGAGGCGGAGCGCAAGGCAGTCAACGAGACCGTTGCCGCACTGCGGCGACTCGAGGCTTCGCCTAGCGGTAAATTGCCTGCCTGCTGCGTCCTTCATCTCGCAATGATCGTGGGCCATTTAGGCAAGGGGCGTGTAGCTGGGACCTTATTGAATGCACATGCCCGATTCTTCGAGCGAATGGCTGAAGACGCGCAGCGCTATGCGTTGCGGCGCGATGCTTTGCGCCGATATTTGACCAGTGAAGAGGAACGGCGTGCATCCCAATTGATGCTTTTGATGCTGGCTGGCCATCGCAGCTTGTGTGTACCATGGAATGTACAATCCCTGTTCTGACGAGCCGCGGTGGGGATTGTTCCTCGCGGAAAAGATGCTCGATGAGCGAGTTGGCCTGAAATCATCAAACGGAAACGATTCTTTGACCAGTAGCAATGGATCCCATCCTTTGGGCCTGGCTTTACTACGCACTTTGCTATGCGGCTTTGGATCGAATCCACACCGCAATAGCATGCCAAGCTATCGTTTTGGCAACCAGAAAACGAACTTCGAAAAGAAAAACGAGGAATGCGCTCGACCAGAGAGTCACCCGGTGAACCTTGCGCATGCTCCAGAGGTCATAGAGCACGATCGGCAGCAGGAAAGCGTAGGACGCGCGTGTAGCAGCGCCCATATTGTGATACAGAAGCGGAATTGGCCAGCGAATGAGTGGTGCAAACATCAGCCCGATATTGGCAACTACAATCAGCCGTTTGTGCGCCGGAGGATCGCTTCGCATGCTGTATGCGAATGCCATAAAGACTGCGAATACAACCGCCATGCTCACGTTGACGATAAAGAGCGTGTCACCAAGTCCCCCGGCAACACTTCGCACCAGAGCATCGGCGGCGGCCAGTAGAGCGCTAATAGTCATTGCGCAAGCCAGCAGGAATCCCACGATTCCGAGCCGGCGATGCAAATCGACTCGATGTGCCGATACCAGCGAAACCTGCGCCCCGAAGACCAGCATCCAGGCGCTAAAGATGGCTGCATGAACGTGTATAGTTCGACTCGGCAAGGGTGCGTGCAGAATGCCGGCCAGGTAGTATGTCGGCGCAAAGCCGATGAACACGTTAGCGAGCAAAAGCAAGGCCATGACCGAAAAGAACAAATGATCATGGCGTCGCACCGGCAACGTTTGCGACGGGTAACTACGGTTAGATCGAACTTCGGTGCTGGTCATCGCGTCTCCTGAGGAGATTCTGCCTCTTCCAGCTTTTGTAAGCGCGGCATGTGATCGGGGATAACAAGAGGACCCCGGTTCATATACACCGGCCGTTCACTCCAAGAACTTCACATCCAGTTCAGCGAGATGTTGGATCACACGGTCGAAACGAAAGGGCGGAGGAGGCTGCAAAAAGGTGCATTCGCCGCTTGGATCACACATATAACGGAAGAACGGCTCGTTGAGCCCGGGCGCGTGGAATTGGATAAATCGGGTATTGTTACCGGTCAGCTGAAATGTGTGCGGCGTGCCGGCTGGCACGTGCAGAAAGTCGCCCGGCCGCAACGATACCTCCTCTTTGTCCGCGGTCATACTCACCGATCCATTCAGACAAAAGAAGGTCTCCGTGTGTTTCTCATGCACATGATTCGGAATGCGATGCCCTTTGGGACCATCCGTCATCAGTACGAGGAACTTGCCGCCGCTCTGGCGTGAATCGGTGAGAAACGTAAAAAGCGTATCGCCGGCCATCATGTGTTCCCCCTCTCCGGTCGGTATGACGTACGGTTCGAAACCGGCAGGAGCCAAGGTGCTCTTTTCACCTGGCGTGATGACTGACGCTTCGTTTGGGAGAAACTCGACGTCTATGCCGGGCAGCGGCTTGTTCCAATCCGGTGGCTTCGCAAGCGCCGAATAGATCGCTGATTCCGTGGGTTGGCCGAGCGCTGCGTACATTGCGGCGCCGTTGTTTCCGAAGGTCCATGTCAAAAGTCTGGTTCGGTGGCTGGTGAAGGCAAAGCTGTGCGCAGTGCCGGGCGGCACGCTCACATAATCGCCTCCCTCCAGCCCGAACTCCTTGTCACCCAGCCGCAATTGGGCCGAGCCCTCCAGCACGTAAATCGCCTCGTGCGAGCTGTCGTGCCGATGTAACGGCAGGAAGGAGCCCTTTGCGCCGGTCAGGACGACGCCTTCCATGAGCGAGCCCGTGTCGTGTCGGTTGCCGATGATTGTGGCAAGAAAGGGGCCGAGCAAATAGCGCTGGCCCTCACCACTTTCGAGGAAGTAGGGCTGCTTCTGGCCGGGAAGCACGTTCCGGTGCATTCTCACCTCTCGATGCCTGGAAATCGTGTACTGACGGAGATGTACGAATAGCAGATTTCTGCGACTATTGTAAAATCCGCCGAAGGCGGCTTAGATTGATCTGCCTAGACTTTTCCTCTCTTCGAGCGATACGTTCAGGCGGAGATCACGCCGCGTGAGCATCTCGACTCCGCGAGTCAGAAACGAAGACTGACTGGATTCTGAACGCTGCATACACGGCGCGAATTCGGTTGAGTGAGACCATTGCGGCTTTCCGCGATTCGTGCCAGCCACGGACTTCGGTCGATTGCTCTGTCAGCCATTGTGAAGTCTATTCGCGGTAAATCGCCGAGGCGCTCATTGAAGTCCGAGCAACGGGAAACTACCGCACCCGAAAGTTGGTAACCCAAAGCCGGTATTTCACGGATTTCATTGCCGTTGCAGTAGGAATTGTGCTACGTTTGGGATGGCGAAGGGATCCGCCATAACCGCCGACCGATATGGACCGGCTGATGACCCCTGCGATTGGGCAGGGGTTTTATTATGCTCCTGCATCGCATGGCGAATGAAGGAGATACATGGACAACTACCTTGAGCTGCCCATCGGCGACAAGTCGCCGGAGGTGCTGACCGCGGTCGTTGAGATCCCCGAAGACAGCAGCAACAAATACGAATACGACCGCAATTTGAATGTCTTTGTCTTGGATCGGGTCCTACATTCCCCGGTACATTTCCCCGGCGATTATGGCTTCATCCCGCAGACTCTCGCACAGGACGGCGACCCCCTGGACATTCTGATCCTGGGCGACACACCGACCTTTACCGGATGCATCTACTCTGTCCGGCCTGTTGGATTCTTTGAGATGCTCGATCACGGAGTGCGCGACGAGAAGATCCTCGCCTATGCCATGGGGAACCCAAGGTTGAGCAATATTATGAACTACACGGAAATCCAGTCGCAAATTTTGCTGGAGATCGAGCATTTCTTCTCCGTCTACAAGGAGCTTGAGGATAAGGAAACAAAGATCCTCGGATGGAGCGTTCGGGAAGCTGCATATGAGGTGATCCGGTCAAGTCATGAGCGGTTTATTCACAGCGCCGTTGCCCAATGAGGCCGTTCCCGTGCCCAAGCACGCATATAACGGCAACATTGACCCTCAGCTCTTCTTTGCTGCAGTTGAGCGCACGGAGGAAATGGCTCGCCTGCAGACCCAGGCTGAAAAACGAAAGTCGCTCCTGATTTTCGGGCCGGAAGCTGTGGGCAAAACGCGACTCTTGCAGGCCTTCATAAAAACTCAACCCTTGGCGCTTAGCGTTCCACGCGTGGAATCTCCTCGTGAAATGATGTTAACCCTGGTCGAGGAGATACGCCGCCTTGGGAAGCCGGCGGTCCTTTTCCCGGCAAATTATTCATCGATGAGCACTAAATCCCTAAAGGGCTTGGTGCAACGCGCGCTGGGACAATACCCATATCTCCTCGTTCTCGACCATATTGCAAGCCCGTCTCGTGTTGTGACCGGGCTAATCAAGGATCTGAACTACTTCGACCGGAGCCCGGTTTTTTTTGCGGCCAGAACTCCGCATATGGAGGACATTGGCGCATTGCAGCCCATGTGCGCTCGGAGTTCGGAGCGATTGGAATTGAAGGAATTCGCTTCCCCAATCGCACTGGAGTTTGCTCGATGGGAGGCGCGAAAAACCGATCTCTGGGCTTCCAACCTCGACGAAGTGCTGCGATTGTTCGCCGACAGCAGCAAGGGAAATCCTGGTGCGATCGTTCACATGGTGAAGATGGCGCACTTCACAAGATACCGGGCAGGCGACCAGATCAAGTCTCACGTCTTGTATCTCGATTACCGTATGGGGCGGCGGGATTAGGGCACATCAGGTTTCGACCATTCATGGTGCGAATGCAGATGTAATCGAGCCGCCGAGAAGATCCGATGCAGACAAATCTCAAAACTCGCGACAGGCACGCGGTCGAGCTACCTGCCAACCCGGAGCGCAAAGCTCGCAATTTAGAGGATCTCGGCATTCGCGAGTCTGTCCTCGAAGACATCGCACTCAAGATTCTCTATCTGCAAGGCCCATTTTCAATCCTCGATCTTTCTGACCTCGCCCGGATCAGCTACGACGCAGCGGAGCAGCTGTTTAACCGGCTGCGGGCAAAGTTGCTCTGCGAGGTCACCAGCATGACCGGTACAATTTTCGAGATTGCGATCTCGTCCGCGGGCAGAACGCGGGCTTTGGAACTGCTGACTCAGAGTCAATATTCGGGTGCGATGCCGGTGTCGTTAGGTAACTATGTTTCGCAGGTTCGGAAGCAGAAAGTGCGCAACGCTGGCGCGCGACCGGCCGATATTCAGCGCGCCTTTGCGCATCTGGTTTTCGACGATGAGATGCTATCGGATTTTGGATCGGCACTTAACTCTGGAAACGCTGTCTTCCTGTATGGTCCGCCTGGCGTCGGCAAGACAGCAGCGGCGGAAACGTTGTCACGTGTATTCGCGGAGGATCAGGTTTGGTTGCCCTATGCAGTCGAAGTCGGAGGCCAAATCATCACGGTCTACGATCCGGCGATTCACGGACCCGACCTGGAGTCTGAATCAGATGATTGTGACCGGCGGTGGGCGCGGTGCAAGCGTCCCACAGTAACTGTGGGTGGGGAGCTGACTGTTGAAATGCTCGACCTGCAATACAATCCGATCGCAAGCTACTATGACGGACCGCCTCAGATGAAAGCCAACAACGGAGTGCTCATCATTGATGATTTCGGGCGGCAGAGAATTCCACCCGAGGATCTGTTGAATCGATGGGTGGTTCCCCTCGACCGCGGCATCGAGTTCCTCACCTTGGTGGGGGGAAAAAAGATTGAGATTCCGTTTGAGGTGATGGTAGTCTTTGCGTCGAACATGGATCCGGCCAAGCTGTTGGATCCGGCTTTCCTCAGGCGGATTCAAACGAAAATAAGGATAGGCGCTGCTTCAGAAGAGCATTTTCGCACTATTTTTCATCGAGTGGCCGTCGAACGGGGACTTGATGTGGACGAAGATGTACTTGGCGAATTGATCCAGACGATCCGGGACACATTAAAGCAGGAACTGCGCGCATGTTTCCCACGTGACTTGGTGAACCAGGTCTGTTGGAAGGCCACTTATGAAGGCAGGGAGCCTCGTCTCGATCAAACATCTCTGATGCGCGCGGTAAAGTCCTACTTCCTGCCGCCCAGTTGATTGCGCGATGCTTCCAATAAAAGCACACGGCCCAACTCCTTGTCGGGAATGATGCCAAGGGTGGATTCTTGTGCCGCGTAGTAGGATGCGATCGAGTGCCAATCTTCAGAGCCGCTATGAAGCTTACGCCCGCAACCACGGGATGACATCAGAGCAAATGCGGACGCATGACAAACGGTCTCATCCGGATACGATGCTGACTCCGTACCTGTTCTGGCTCAACTTGAGGAGACTCGACTGGAACCAATCACATCCGGATCATCTGATCCATTCCGGCGCCGAGCTAGGATACTGCGGAAGGACGCAGTTTCGAGGATTGCTCTGTCTGGTCTGGTAGTACTCGAAAGGCCGGAACCCTTTGCCGGAGGGGAATTCGGGTGATTGGCGGGATTTGTGGGCACAGAAGACTCCTCGTGTCCAACATCGCAGGAGTCATCTTCCCCTCGTGCGAGGGGCGTATCAGAGTGGACTCCAACACCCGCTCACTAACAGTATCAGGATGGGTGCAACCGGCTGTCAATCAGGCGCCCGCTTCACGCCGGGCCGTGAGTTGCCGGTCGACTGCGGGAAGACTGTCAGCTCGCAATGCTAATCGGCGGGAAGCTGTGTGCAGCGGGCTGCTGTGCCTTGACAACTAGCTCCTTACGGTTCAATATGATGGCAGCACATGTCGGAACGGTGATGGAACTCCACCGATAACCGCCTTCACGGCTGATGATTCCTACCCTTAAAGGAGTTGCGCCGTGAAGAAAACCGTGCCAAGACCCACTCAACAATCTCAGCGATTCGCTCTGGGTTTCCTCCCCCAGACTCCCCCGCAGATAACATCGAGGCCATGCTCAGAGGCCGTTGTAGTAGCCATTCGCCGCTGCTGAGGAGCCGCGCCGGGTGCGGCTCCTTTGTCCTAACAGCTCTACGGACACTCAAAATGCAAAACACTTGGGAGTTCTGATGACACGGACAATTCTGTACAACCTCATTCAGCTCCTTTTCGTGCTCGGCTTCGCGCCGCTGTATGCCGGGGTACTCAGCCGTTTCAAAGAGATCATTCAGAGCAAGCGCGGGCCGAGCATCTTTCAGCCTTACCGGGATCTCTGGAAGCTTTTTCACAAAGACGAGGTCGTTTCATCGGAAACCACGTGGATCTTTCGCGTCACACCCTACCTTGTGTTTGTCGTTCCGCTCTTTGTTGCGAGCTTGATTCCGGTCCTCACGGATTACCCACTGGCCTTCGCGTTTATGGGTGACATGCTGGCGGGAGGGTTTTTCCTCGGACTTGGCGGCTTCTTCGCTGCCCTGGCTGCGGTCGACACCGGGAACCCCTATGGTCCGATGGGAGCGAGCAGAACGCGGATGGTTGGGTTTCTCGCCGAGCCGGTCTTCATTATTGTGTTCTTCACGGTGTCGTTTGTGGCCCAGTCCACCATTCCTTACATCGTCCAGCAGAAATGGGTGGCTAGTCCTGCCGCATTCTTCTCTCCGGCGCACATACTTTTGCTCATCGCATTTCTGATGCTGATTCTGGCCGAGGGTGGAAGAATTCCCGTCGACAACCCGTCGGGCCACTTTGAACTTGCCATGATCGATGAGTCGAAAGGGCTTGAATATTCCGGGCGCGGCGCGGCTTTGATGAACTGGGGAGGTCAAATGAAGTTCCTTGTCCTCACCTGCATTTTTCTCAACGTACTCTTGGCGCCCTGGGGTTTAGCCGGCGATGTCGAGCCCGGCCATGTGTTGCTTGCTATTCCGCTGATCCTGTTCAAGATTCTCTTGTTCACGATCGTCCTGGTAACGATCGAGTCGTCGCTTGCCAAGCTGCGCCTGTTTCGCATCAGCGAGTTTCTTGGAGCCGCGTTCATCATTTCAGTGGCGGCGATGATCGCGAGTATTTTTTCAGCTTCGGCTGCTTAGAAGGAGTCGGTGGTGGCTAGTGCTCAGACACAGTTGATCGAAGGGCTCAACGCTTTATCGGCGGGACTGATCCTTCTTACCGCGTTCGGGATGGTGGCGACCCGTCAAGTGCAGGGCGTGATGCGATTCTTTGTTGTGCAGTCTCTTTTTCTGTCTGCGTCCGCATTCCTGATTGGGTTTAGCCGCAACTCGATTCATCTGTTGGCGCTCGGCATTATCACTATTGCCGCTAAGGTCATCGCCATTCCCTGGGTTCTCAAGCGCACTCTCCCGGGGGACCTCTATGAACGCCGTGAGATTAACCAGGTGATCAACATCCCCTCGTCTCTGCTGATTGCCCTGCTGCTGGCGATCGCAGCTGAGTTCCTCGTCAGTCCGCTGCTCGCGATTACGCCAGACCCTGTCATTCACGTGAATCTACCCATTGGCCTGGCCGGGATTCTCATCGGCGCCTATTCCCTGATCGCTCGCCGTGAAGCCCTCCCCCAAATGGTTGGCATCCTCGCCATGGAAAATGGCGCGTTCTTTGCTGGGATCGCGATTGCGCCCGATCTTCCCCTGATTGCTGAACTGGCAATCGCAATCGATGTGATTCTGATTGTTGTCGTCATTGGCGTACTCACACGGAACATTACTCAAACCATAGGAACGACCGAAGCGGCGTCCATGAGCGAGCTGAGAGAGGAGCCTCAGCCATGACGCTGATCGTTGCGGTCTCGCTTCCGCTCGTTGCAGCCTTGCTCTGCTGGGTAAGACCTCTGCGATCAATTGCCTGGGGTACAACGGTGTTTTGTTTGTCGATCAGCTTCGCCGCGTCGGTTATGACTGCGGGACAGGTCCTTCGGGGCGGACGCGCAGTTGCAATTCCAGGCTGGATTGAAGTGGATGGCTTAGGCTCTCTCGCGCTCTTGCTGGTCACTTTTGTCTGCACGCTGGCTGCAATCTTTGCTGGCGGTTACATGCGCCACGGCGGCCAATCAAGCGAGCGTTTGTGGTGGTTTTATTCGAACTCCAACCTGCTGGTCTTTGCTCTGGCCGTAGTGCCCGCTCTCGCCAGCCCGAACCTGGTCTGGGTTGGAGTGGAGCTGGTTACGCTGTTCGCAACGCTATTGGTAGCATTCGAGAGTAATGCCGGTGCACTCGAAGCCGCCTGGAAGATGGCGATCTTGACAATCATGGGAGCGCCGATCTCGCTACTCGGGTTCCTGGTGCTGTACTGGGCATTCCACAGTAGCGGCGGAGGAACGGCAGAGACTTGGGCTTCCCTCTCCGCTATGGCATCGACCATGCCGCCGAATCTTCTGAAGTTCGCTTTTCTGCTGGTATTTGTAGGGTTCGGCGCCAAATCGGGCCTTGCTCCGATGCACACCTGGTTGCCGGACGCCCATAGCCAGGCGCCCACGCCGGTATGCGCAGTGCTGTCCGGAATCAAGACCACAATACCGCTCTACGTAATACTGCGATTTCTCTCGATCATACTGGCATCGCCGGAAGCTCGCATCGGCAATTGGATGGTTGTGATAGGCCTGTTCTCTGTCGGGATCGCCGCATTCCTGCTTATTCAGGTGCGCGATTACAAGAGGATGTTTGCCTTCTCCACGGTGGAACACATGGGCATCATCCTGGTCGCGGCAGGTTTTGCAACACATGAAGCGGATTACGGGGCCGTTTCTCAGATGCTGAATCACTCCATCACCAAGTCCCTTTGCTTCTACGTGGCAGGTATGGTTTTACTGACTCTCGGAACCCGTCAGATCAGCGAGGTGCGTGGCCTCGTCCGGACTGCGCCGTTCGTGGGCGGAGCGCTCCTGCTGTGCTCACTGGCTATAGCCGGTGCTCCGCCGTTCCCGATATTCCTGAGCGAATTCTCGATTCTCTCCGCGGGTCTCCGTTCGGGACACAATGTTGCTGTCGCTATTCTCGCCACTCTAATCGTCATAGCGTTTGTAGCGATTATGCGACATGTGAACGGCATGTTGTTTGGCAAGCCCGAGTCAACCGCACCGGTGGAGCGGGTGCCGCCAAGCAGCCGCACGGCTGTGCTGCTGGCTGCGGTGCCGGTCGCTGTCCTGGGAGTCTACATCCCCGGCCCAGTGCATTCCCTCTTGCAACTTGCGGCAGAACAACTGGGAGGACATTGAAATGGCTGCCGATATCTCACCCGTCAAGACAGGCGAAAGAATTGGTCTGAGCGATCTGACCGCCGCGGTCGGAGAGCGCTTCGGCAGCGTGCTCTCTCCGATGCCGGCTAGCCATGGTTATGTGCTCACCCTCTCTCTGGCCCAGTCCAGTTCGCTGCCCTCTTTGTGCAGATTTCTGTTCTCTGACCTTGCCTGTCAGTTTGGCGGCATGATTGCAGAAGAGCAATCCACCCATTGGCAACTGCACTATGCGTTTCTTCTCCCTGGATCGGGATGGATCGACGTGCTGCTCGTGTTGCCCATTGAGACAACAACCGTTCCAAGTATCGTTGCCGAAGTGAACGCGGCCGACTGGCACGAACGCGAGGTTGAAGATCTTTTTGGGATTCATTTCGAGGGACATCCTCGGTTGGGTGACTTTATCCTTCACGATCAGATCTGGCGTGAAGGCATCGCGCCGATGCGCAAGAGTTTCGCAGCCAATAGTCAGCTGAAGCAGAAGCTCGACCTGGAATGGCAGCCTTTGCTGATTGTTGGAGATCCCGGTTCGTTCGCCATGCCGGTGGGTCCGGTATACGATGGCGGCCTTGGCGAGTCGCTGCATTTTCTTCTGGAGACGGTCGGGGAAGACGTGATTCGCGCGTCGCCGCGTCTTTTCTACAATTACCGGGCCGTCGAAAAGATTGTCGAAGGTCGAAGTGTCTCGGATGTATTGTTGCTGGCGGAGCGCTTCACCGCAACGTCTGCGTTTGCACACTCGCTCGCATTCTGTCAGGCCGTGGAGAAAATCCAATCTGTCGAGGCGCCGGCTCGGGCCGCGCACCTACGTATCCTGATTGGCGAACTGGAGAGGCTGAGGCACCACGCGGGCGCAATTGCCGCCATTTGCGAGTCCACCGCACTGGCAGTTTCCACGGCACACGCCGCCATCATCGAAGAAGAATTGCTGCGCGCCTCCTGTGTCTTTTCCGGACATCGCTACCTCTTCGGATTAAACGTTGCGGGCGGGTTAAGTCGCGACTTTGCAGCGGAGGAATTGAAAGCCCTCCTCCTGTCAATCGACAAGGCGGAAAGGGATCTGCGCATCCTTGAGAATCGGCTTCGCTACAGCAGCAGCTTCCTGGATCGCCTCGAAGATGTCGGGGCCGTTAATGTTGAGAGTGCGCGATATCTGAATCTCGTTGGGCCAATTGGCCGTGCCTCGGCGCAGCATTGCGACCTTCGTGAAGCCTGCCCGTATTCGGGTTACGAGGGATACGTCTTCGATATCCCTTATGAAACTGAAGGGGACGGATATGCTCGGCTGCGTGTATTGTTCGCGGAAGCAACCCAGTCTGTGAAGTTGATTCACCAGGCGATCGAAGCCCTGCAGCCGGGCGCTATCTGTGCGCCCTGCGAGGGCACTTACCCCGGCGCCGCGCTCGGATGGGCAGAGGCGCCAAGAGGCGCGGCTCTGCACTGGGTAAGTCTTGATGAAAAAGGTTTGGTCGAACGCTACCACGCGATCACACCATCCTTCAGCAATTGGCACGGATTTCATGAGGCGGCCGAGGATTTTGCGTTTCAGGATTTTCCGATCATTCTCGCGACTTTTGGCCTGTCCGCGACCGAATGTGACCGGTAGAGGTGAACTGGAATGAGCTTTTGGTTCTGGCACGGGATGCGCAGAGGCATTCAGTCGACCGGCTATCCTGCGCGAGCGGAGAACGCACCCGGAGTCTCGCCGGGACGTCCGGTGAACACGGATTTCCCGACCGTTGAAGAGGCTCGACTCGCCGAGGAAATCTGTCCGACGGATGCAATTGTTGCCCACGGAAGATCAGCGTACGTGAACAATGGCAAGTGCGTGCATTGCCAACTCTGTCTCCACTCCTTGCCGTCTCCCATGAACTGGGAAGCCGGGTACGAATGGACAAAGCTGCCTGCCAATCAAAGTGAGTGTGCCACTCTGCCTTCGGCCTTCTCCAAATCCATGCACATCATGGTGGTGGATGCCGGGGATTGCGGCGCCTGTCTGCACGAAGTCAAGCAGCTAAACAATCCTCTCTACAACATGCACAGGCTGGGATTCTTCTTTACGGCGACCCCGCGTACGGCTGATCTTCTGCTTATCGTAGGCCCGGTGAGTGAAAACATGCGGGGACCGTTGCTCAAGACCTGGGAGGCCATGCCGACTACCAGGCGGGCGATGGCTGTGGGCAGTTGCGCCATTACAGGTGGAGTGTTTGGCCGCAGCTTTATGTGCGCCGGCGGCGCCGGTTCGGTGTTGCCGGTGGATTTTGAAGTTCCGGGCAATCCGCCGCCGCCGCTAGCCATCTTGCATGGACTGCTTGTTGCCACTGGACGAAAGTCCATAACTCAAACCGGACTTGTTTCCGAAGGGAGATCTTAATTTATGCCTTCGGTTACCGGCGCTTCGCTGGTCTTGATCTTCCTGGCCTGTGCTGGAGGAATCCTCGTTTCGGCGTTATCCGACCGGAAGCGTGCCCCGCTGGTCATTGCGATCGTGGGGACACTGGCGTCGTTACTCATGGTTCTTGCTTCCACGACCGTGCTTATAACAGGCCAGAGTTTCGAAGCCTCGCTCTGGACGCTTGATGGGTTCGGTCGGCTGACCCTTCGACTCGATGCGTTGACCGCCATATTTCTGCTAGCCGCGGGAATTGTTTATTTCTCGATCTCTATATTTGTAAGAAACTTCATCAAAGACCAACTCGATGATGCATATCCCACGCATCGCTATGGCGTGCTGTACTTTGCCCTGATGGCCTCGGTTGTGCTGATTCTCGTGGCCAGCGATGCTCCGCTCTTCCTGATCAGCTGGGAGTGCATGTCGATCCTGTGCTTTCTGCTGCTCAACTTCGACCAGCGGCGGCAATCGGACAAGACGGCGGGATACATCATGCTGGCAATGAGTGAGGCCGGTTTTCTGGCCGTGGTTGTCGCCTTCCTCATTCTGGGTCGGAACGCAGCGGATCTCTCGTTTTCCGCTCTGAGTGCGGCCACTGCCGGGCTTTCGCCGCAAGCGCTGTGGAGCGTGTTCCTTCTCGGGTTTTTCGGGTTTGGAGTAAAAGCCGGTCTTGTTCCGGTCAATTTCTGGCTTCCACGGTCCTATACGGCTGCCCCATCTATCTTCATTCCAGTTTTCGCTGGCGTCACACTCAATCTTGGCTTCTACGGAATTCTGCGGCTCAATGGCGATCTGATTCACAGTGGCTACGGAACCGGCGTGCTGGCATTGGTCGTGGGCAGCATCACGGCGCTGGTGGGAATTCTTTACGCCACAACAGACAACGACATGAAGACGATGCTTGCCCATAGTTCTATCGAGAATGCGGGAATCATCGTAGCCGGCCTGGGGGCCTTCCTGATTTATCGCGCCTCTGGGCATCCCGTTGCGGCGGCCATTGCCCTATCGGCAGCGCTCTATCACATGCTGAATCACTCCATATACAAGACGCTCCTTTTTCAAGGTACGGCTTATGTGGAGGCTGAAACCGGCACCCGCGACATGGACCAGCTCGGCGGCCTGTCTCGACTGCTGCCAGGACTGTCGATCATCTTCCTTGTCGGCTGTCTGGCGATTTCCGCCGTGCCCCCGTTCAACGGTTTCGTCAGCGAGTGGATGACGCTGCAGGCGCTGTTACGAAGCGCTGTCCTTTCGTCCACCTCGATCAGGATTGTCTTCGCCCTTTGTGGCGCCGCTCTAGCCCTCACGGCCGCACTCGCGGTGACCTGTTTTGTGAAAGTGTATGCCATCAGTTTTCTTGGTATTCGCAGGGGGACGTGGGAGCCGCGGCTGCGCGCGCGCGCGGGTGCCCGATTTTCTCTGGGATTTCTGGCCACTGTCTGTTTGCTGCTGGGGACACTCCCGACCTATATCCTTCCCGTGCTCAATCGGACCGTGGAGCCGCTTGCCGGCGCCAGTGTCACTAATTCCCTGGTACAGCCGTTCTTTACGGCGAATGCCGAGAACGGACAGCTTCCGGCGCCATTCCTCCAGGACTTCCACAATCTGGCCGCGCAGTCGGGCAGGGGCCTGCTGCCTGGCCGCGGCCTGGTAGTGCTGCTGCGCGGGCAGGAACAGAACCCGGTCGTTTTCGCGATGTCGCCCTCTTATAGCGTCATCGCTCTTGCGGTCCTGCTGCTACTGGCATGGTTTGTCGTCAACCGGCTGACGCGCCGGCGCGCGGTGGCGCGACGCGCACTCTGGGCTGGCGGAATTCCGCGGCTTCTACCGCAGATGACCTACACCGCGACGGGATTTTCCAATCCGGTGCGTGTGGTCTTTCAGGCCATCTTTCAACCCAATATCACAGAGGACACCCGTCAGACTGTCGCGGTGCATTTCCGTACCGCCATTCTCCGGCAACGCGAGGAGACCCACGTGGTGGATCGCCTATTTCTGCACCCGGTGGGCGCGGCCGTGCAATGGATAGCCAGGTTTTTGGCGGGCATGCACCACGGCCGGCTTAACGCTTATGTGACGTATGTCCTGGTTTTTTTCCTGCTGATCCTTTTCTTGTATCGAGGGACCTAATCAAAATGAAGTGCCCCCACACCGCTGTTCATGCAATGAACACAGGCGGAGGCTCCTGACGTAAAGGGGTTCCATGAATTGTGTCGTGCTGGCATTGGCTTGTGTTTTTACGGTATGCGGCGTGGGCACGGCGTTGGGAACGATCATTCCCGAGAGACGCATAGCGGTACTGTTGGCCTCGGCCGGTTCAGCCACTGCGCTGCTCGCGCTCTGGGCCTCAGGCGCCGTACTCATTACAGGAGCTGAATTCCACCAGTCTCTGTGGACCATTCCTTCCATTGGCACGCTTACGGTCGCGCTTGATCGTGTGTCTGCATTCTTTCTGCTCACAGCGGCAATTGTCATTCTCGCCAGCTCTGTCTTTTCGGCCGCCTATATGAAGCGGTACGCCGGCCACTACAGCCTCGCTGCTTTCAACGGGTGGTACCTGGTCTTGTGTTCTTCAATCGTTTGGATCCTGATTGCGGAAGATGTTTTCGGTTTCCTGCTCGCTTGGGAAGCGATGTCCATATCGAGCTATATGCTGGTCAATTTTGAGCACCAGCGCGAGGGAACCAGCCAGGCAGGCTACCTCATGCTGGCTATGGGCGAAGCCGGCTTCATCGCGGTTGCGATTGTATTCCTATTTCTCGCCGCTAAGGCAGGGACATGGCAGTTTTCGGAACTTAAGACAGCGGCAATCGGAATGGGACCCGCCGCGCGCTGGATTGTCTTTCTGCTGAGCTTCTTCGGTTTCGGCGTCAAGGCGGGCCTCGTTCCCGTGAACGCATGGTTGCCAAAGGCCCATCCCGCTGCGCCGGCTAATGTGTCCGCGATCCTGTCCGGTGTGATCCTGAACTTGGGAGTTTATGGAATCATCCGAGTGAATTTTCAGCTTGTTCCCGTCGGCACTGTTGGTGCAGGGCTGGTGATGTTGCTTACGGGAACCGTCTCGGCGCTGGTGGGCATTCTTTACGCGACGACGGAGAGCGATCTGAAAGGTGTGCTTGCTCATAGTTCCATTGAGAACATGGGAATCGTGACCCTTGGCCTGGGCGCAAGCGTGATCTTTGCAGCTCTGGGCTTTCCGCTGCTATCGGGCATGGCCTTGATCGCAGCCTTTTACCATATGCTGAACCACTCCCTTTATAAGGCGCTCCTGTTCCTGGGCGCGGGATCCGTGGATGAACATGCTGGCACCCGCGATCTCGACAGGTTGGGAGGGCTTATGCGAGTCATGCCGTGGACCGCCGGTGCATTTCTGGTTGGTGCGCTCGCCATTTCCGCGGTGCCGCCGTTCAATGGCTTCGTCAGTGAATGGCTGATGCTGCAGACGCTTTTGCGCGGCGTCGTGATCTCATCGACCCCTTTGCGTTTAGTCTTTGCCCTTTGCGGCGCGACCCTCGCCCTTACGGCCGCGCTGGCGGTCACATGCTTTGTAAAAGCGTTTGCGATGGGCTTCCTTGGACTGCCACGCTCTGAAGGCGCCGCAAAGGCAGTCGAAGCACGCGGTGCGGCGATCGCGCCGATGGCGCTGCTCGCCGCTTTTTGCATCGGACTGGGAGTTCTGCCGACCTATCTCATTCCAGCATTGAATCGCGAACTGCAACCGCTGATCAGTCCGGACTCGGCCGAATCTCTGGTGCCGCCGTTCTTTACGGCAAATACGGAGAACGGTCAACTCCCGGCGGCATTCCTCCAGGATTTTCATAACCTCGGTGCCCAATCTGGCCGAAAGTTGCTGCCTGGCCGCGGGCTGGTCGTGCTGCTGCGCGGGCAGGAACAAAACCCAGTGGTTTTCGCGATGTCACCTGCTTATGCCTTCGTAGCTCTAGCGATTTTGCTTTTGCTGTTGTGGTTCGTTGTCACGCGCCTTACTCGGCGGCGTGCCGCAGTACGGCGCCCGCTCTGGGCAGGGGGGATTCCAAGGCTCCTGCCGCAGATGACCTACACGGCAACGGGATTTTCCAATCCGGTGCGCGTCGTTTTTCAAGCGGTTTTTCAACCCCAAATTACGGAAGATACGCGCCAAACCGTGGCGGTGCATTTCCGTACCGCCATACATCGGCAACGCGAAGAAACACACGTTGTGGATCGCGTCTTCCTGCAGCCGGTGGGCGCGGCCGTGCGAGGAATTGCTGGATTTTTGGCAGGTATGCATCATGGCCGCCTCAATGCCTACGTGACGTATGCTCTTGCATTCCTCCTGCTGACTCTTCTTTTGTTTCGGGCGGCATAGAAACTTGCCTTCCTTTCCATATTGTGACCGCCTTTACCAAGTTGAGGGGAAGCTTGCCCTGCTCCCGCAGAAGAATATGCACAGATCCGTGCCCTTCATAGCGGTCGTAGATTCGTCGGCTATCTCTCAAGATTAGTCGCAGAGGCGTGCCTTGCTTGAAGTGTGTATGAGGAGTTCTCAAGATGACTAGGCCTGAGCTCTATCAGGGCAAGACCCCTGCTCCTTGGTAATGGCATCCAGACTCTTCTTTGCGGCGGCAGCCAGGAAGCGGTTCTCGCTCCAGCTGATTGTGCGCAAGAGCGAAGCTGAATTTTGATCTCTCAAGACGCCTAGACTCTCCAAGGCGGCCTTGCGAACGAAGAGATCCGGATCGTTCGTCGCCAGGCTCATCAGGTCCGGTCCCGCTTGCCGAATGTAGTTCTCGCCGATCAGCCAGCAGATGCGTACCCTTGCTGCCGGCAACGGATGTGCGAGCGCCTCGATCAACTTTTCCTCGTACGTCCGATGGTCCAGCGTCAGATCAGCCTCACAACCAGGGCACATTTTGTCTTCCGAGTTAACCTCACGCCAGCAATGGGTGCAGTATGCGATCATGTCGCAAATCCTGGAAGCGTAAGAACGGGATTACACAAGACCTGAAACCTCTTGTTCCAATCGGTTGAGCCGCTCAATTGCCGACTGCACAGCGGGAGTCCCTTCTTCCTTGACTTTCCGCGCGCGGTCAAGTGCCTGTTCCGCAATGCGGCTGATTTCGTGCAGCAGCTTGCGAATCTCGACCTCCAGGCGATCCCGGCTTTCCTGGATGCGATTGAGAACATCGTTTTGGACGCGTGAGCTGTTCGTTTCCAGAAGATGCTGCAGAAATTCTCGAGCCTCGTTCGTGATCACCTTGCGTGCCCCCACAAGCGGCAAAAAGGCGTCGGCGAGCCAGAGCAGCGGTGATGGGGGTTGCGCAGTTCCGATGAAGTCCTCAAAAGTAAACCTTGAACGCACGCGGAAGCCTTTCTCGGGATCGAGCGCATGGGGCATCCGCGTCAATTCGCTGAGGCCGGCATCTGCAAGCTTCCTCAAAAAGCTATTCCCCATCTCGACAAATCGAAAGGCCACGGCCCGATATTGGCGCTCGCCCTCCTCCTGCTCAGCTTTGAGCCAGGGCATAACCTTGCGGCGCGCGATCTCCTGGGCTAGGCGCATCACTCGGCGTCGATAACGTGGACCAAAACCGAGTGGCACGGACGGTAGTTCTTTGCTAAATTCCACTTCAGATTCGTTCCAAGCGGAATTGAAAAACTGTTTGTGCCTGTCGCCAAAGAGGTCCGAAATCCGGTGCTGCTCCGCCATAAACAGGAAACTCAGCTCGTGCATGGAACGCTCAGCCTCGCTGATGGTTTCTTTCATGAGCCCGATGCGCCGTTCGGAGTCTTCGATTGGGCGCAGTAGCGCGTCACGGTCCTCGTTGATGATGGCCAGCAGTTGCTCGCTCAGGCGCTGGAGGCCTCGGTCGCAGGCGGCGCGAACGAGATTTCTTCCCGAGTCGTCAACCAGGTGATGCAAACTCGCGAGCAGTTTTTCCCAATCCCGAGACGGTCCGCGGTTTTCCATGCGTTCGGCGGCACTCACGTCAAGCACCTCGCCCATCGGGCGATGCAGTCGCTTTTCGAGGATGTCGCGTGTAAACTTGGCCGCCGCTGCACGCTCCGGGTCGCTGGTGCGGTCGGCCTTATTGATCACCAGGATCAGATCCTGAACCTGCTTGCCGATTGTTTCGACCAGCGCCAGTTCCTCTCCTGCAATCGGAGGATCGGCTCCGACCACAACCAATGCCGCATCAATTTGAGGAATGAAAGCCTGCGTCGTTGCTGTATTTCCAGTAAAAACCGAACCCAGTCCCGGCGTGTCCACAAAACACATGCCGGATGACAACAAGGGGCTGGGCACGAATACTTCCGCGCCATCTACGCACTTCTTGTTTTCGGGGTTCAGCTCTTCGGTGACGTAGTCTTTCAAGTCTGACATGGCAATGTCCCGCCAGGAACCGTCGTGCATGCGAATGCGCGCGCGAAGCGCGATGCCAAACCGAATGACCGTTGGCACCGCCGTGACCGGAATAAAACCGGTCGGAACAACCTCATAGCCGACTAGAGCGTTGAGCAGAGTGGATTTGCCTCTCTTGAACTGACCGACACAAGCTACATAGAAACGTCCTTCAGCAACTCTGGCAGCGAGTTCCCGTGCTTCCTCGGCCACAGGCTCCGCTGCGAGTTCCTGGGCCAAGTCGGCAACTCGCAACAGACGCGAGGCGCCATCCGCAGACGCGGATGTCTCAGGCGGAGGGCTGCCGCAATCTTGCGCTGTCAAAATACTGTTGTATTCCTGCATCACTCTTACGCTCTTCCTGAAGATGTTTCTGTCACTTCGCGGAGGTCCGTGAATAGCGGATCACTTCAACATGGGACATCGCGACCAAGCCTTCCTCGACCATTGCGTCCAGGTGGGGAATCAACTTACTGACCTGATCCTCTGTATCGATGATGCTCAGCATGATCGGTGCGTCCTTCGAGAATTTCCAATGGCTGGCATGGTGAATCCTTGTGCTTGCTCCGTAGCCTTCGATTCCCCGGTATACGGTTGCTCCGGCCATTCCCAGTTCCATGCATTTGGCCACAATTGCTTCATGCAGGGGTTTGCCCTGCCATTTGTCGCCCTCTCCGAAATGAATCCGCAACATGCGCGCTTGAAAGTGGTCTTTCATGGTTTAGCCTCCGTTCATGCCTTGGTGCTGCCTGGCTGCGCCTCTGACAGATCAACGTCGAGCGCGCGGTAGGAATACTTGATGATGTCTACATCAGACAAGACGACCAATCCCTCTTCCACCATTTGGTCCACTACGGCGAGAAAGGATCGCAGTTTTTCCTCCGTGTCAACAGCCGAAAGCATGATCGAGCAATCGTGCGACAGATGCAGCGCCTTGTCCTTGTGCATGTGGCGATGGGCGCCATATCCGAGAAGGCCACGGTAGACAGTGACGCCGGCAATGTCGTTGGCCCTCATGGCTTCAACGAGCGCGTTGTAGAGAGGCTTATCCTTCCAGCGGTCCGCTTCACCGATGTAGATGCGCATCATCTTAGCTTTGCCTTCCATCTTCACGTGCGCAGGAGGCGTGGCCTTCTTCGGTTTCGAAACCTGGGCGGGCTTCGCCACGGTGGTTTCCTGAATCTCGATCATTCCGGTTCCAGCAAGTTCCTCCAGCTTTCCGAGAAGTTCGTTGACCTTTTCGCGAGATTCAACAAACTCGATTTTCAGTGGGAGATGGTCCGAGATTTCGACGATGCTGGCGGAATGCATATGATGATCCGCGCCAAACCCGGCTACCCCTTTCAGCACGGTCGCGCCGGAGATACCTCGGTAGAAAAGAAAGTCAAGAATGCTGGAATACGTAGGCACCCCATGGTGCTTTGATCCCTCGCTCAGATAGATGGAAACCTTGAGAGCCTTTCCGGCGTTTAGCATTTTCCCTCCCTATGCTCTAAGTCCACGCTGTGCTACCAAGAACTCGGCAGCTCTTCCAAGTGCGCCCCACCCTGAGCGATCAGGGCTGGGATCATTCCGCAATTGGACCAGTTCATCCTTCAGTTGTTCCCGATAATTCCGGATGATCAAGTCGATCCGTGCGGTAAGCGTCAGCGGTACTTTGTGACGCAGTTTGACGGCATGGGGAATACAAAAGACTGCCTCCATCCGCAGCCATCTCACGATATCCGGCTTGCCCAACAATGTAACGAGTTCGCGAATTCGCCGGTCCTCCTCGTCGATCACCTTACAGCAAACGTCGCAGTCGGACGGTTGGTCCGCCATTGATTCATTTTCGCTGACCAGGGTCAGGAAGACTTCGGCTGCGGCCTGCGCGTCTTGCACTGCGGCCACGCCCCAGGCGTGAAAATTGCACAGGCTATGGATGTCTTTAGCACCAAATCTCCTTGTAAATGAATCGCCTGAAAATCCTTCAGGAATCGACACAGAGGACAACCGGGCTCATGCAGGACTTCTTCGATTGACTGGTGGGCGACTAGCAGTCTATGGGTTGTCATGCGATTACCTCCGCGATGATGGAGCCGCACCAGACTGCGGCAAGTCCCAAGAATAGGCTAATAACAGCGTAGAAAGCGGCGAGCGCAAACGCGCCTGTCCGCAGAGTGGAGAGCGTTTCCCACTCATACGTGGAGAAGGTGCTGTAGGCACCAACAAACCCAACTGGAATCAGAAAACGCCAGGCAGGACTCAAGTCGGCACGCTTGCCCAGGAAAGTCAAAGCAAAACCGATAATAATGCATGCGGACAAATTGATGACGAAAGTCCCGTAGGGGAACCTTGTACCCAAGCGACCGGAGACTGTCGACCCCACCCAGTATCGGGCGATCGATCCAAGCGCACCTCCCACCGCAATGATGAAGTATTTTTGCAAAATCTCGTCTCCTTATTGATCTTCAAAATTACCGTGCATCGGCGTGCTTCTCCGATCCCCATCTCAGAAGCCGTGCCAGATCGCGAGCCAACTCCGGCGATGCCTCACCTCCACCGGACAGTCCTCGAACCCGATTAAGCTGTGCGCGGTACGCATCCGCGAATGAATTCACGAAGGCCACCATCTTTCTGCTCGTCTGCTCCGTCCAAAGATCGAGCGAGCGCTTGTAGCGATGTAGCTCCTCCTTGAGCAGAGGGCCGAGGTGTTCCCGCAAGCTGTTTCTCACCTGGGCTCGCACAATACTCCTTCCCATCCAGTTCCAGCGAGCTGCGCCAATCTTCACAGGGATGACTTCAATCTCAAAGCGCGGAACCTCCCGCAGCAGCAACTCCGCGTCCTCAGATGCGGGCAAGTCGGGGCGAGACATCTCTCTGGCAATTTCTGTCAACGTCTCGACGGCTTTCATGAGGCTGCTCCGGGTGCGGGCAATCGCCTGGTCCACGCGCCGCTGCACCGTATCGTGCGTCCACTCGGAAATTTCAAGAGGAGTGAAGTGCCTTTTTTCACCTGCAGCAATGCGCGCCGTGACCATTTCTGCAAGTTCAGCCACTATTACGTCCGGCCGCTCTCCCAACTCAAGAAAAGCCTGGTCCAGCATGCTCCGCTGCTCACCGATCTCTCCATTGATCCGGCGAAGGCGGACCTCGATTTCTTGTTCATCGAGTGAGCTGACCGCCTCTCGTCCGCGCTTTTCGTGCTCAAGCGTGGTTTCAAGGGCCGCAATCACCGCATCGCGAAGGGCTCCGATCTTTCTGGCGACTGACGCCTCGCGGAGGCTTCGGGCCTGCTCAAACCTGGGATACAGTTCCTGTTCAAAGAACTGATCGAGCAGTGGAGAGTACTCCGGCAAGGAACTGACAGGATGGATCTGGGTGTTGATTCCGAGTTCGTGCTTCAACTGCGATTGGACGTACTCAGTGACTCGGTAAAGATCGCCATCTCGCAACAAGTCCGCTTTGCTTAGTAGCACGATCGACGGAATGCCCCCTTCGTAAAGCAAGCGGAGCGTCCCAATGTCCTCCTCGTTGAGAGACACGCCGGCGTCAATCATCAGCAGGGCCAGATCGCAGGCTGGTAGGTAGGCCAGGGCTTCTTGAGCACCGCGGCGTGCGAGCGAGCCGAGACCAGGCGTATCGACCAGCAGGATGCCCTTTTTGAGGCGTGGCGATGGAACTTCCGCCATCGCGCGAATCACACTGCGGACGTTTCCGGGATTGCCCTGCTCGCTGATAAGTTGCGCGAACTCCTCCAGTGAGACCTCTTCTACGCGCCCGGTGGCGAAGGTTACTTCTGTCCTGATAGCGCTTCCGTAGCGCAACTTCGTCGGCACAGCCGTGATCGGATTGACGCCGACTGGCAGGATACTTGTGTCCAGAAGCGCATTCAGCAGCGAAGACTTCCCGCAGCTGACCCGTCCGAAGAGCGCTACTTCGAGATTGTTGTCCTCCAATCGGTGGGCGAGAGAAGCGATGCGCGACCTGAACTCAACAAGTCCATGCCGGGTGACGATCCCTTCGAGCTCCCGCAGGAGACCGACGTCGTGTCCGGTTTGCTCCAGCTCTTCTAGCCGGGACTGAAGGTTGGTTCCAAATTCCTGGCGAATATATCGCTGCATGCTCTGGACGGTGGACCGGAGTTCGTGAACGACGCCAGTCAGCTCATCGACCGCATCAGTCGGAACCGCCCCCGAGCCCCGCATGTAGCTCGGCTTCAGCTCTTCAACCGCAATGTCGATAAAATCCAGATGAGTTAACACGGCCCGTGTTGCCGGAATCACGGGGGGCTCGGGCTTCATCTGCTGCCATGCGAGCGTGCGCAGAAGCTGTTCGCGAAGACGACGAATATGATCTTCGAGCACACGCGCTTGCGCGGGCGTGATGTCGATGACGTGACGTGCGAAGGGAGACGGCGAGGCCGTCTCGTGGAGCACCTCCTCGATCTCCCCAAGCAACTTGTCAATGTACGAGCAGGTGATATACAGGCGCCGCTGCTGATTGCTGTTGAGCTCCGCTCGACTCCGTGTTTCGGCGGCCTCGGGTCCAATTTCGGGCACGACTCCTCCAAGGATGCTGCGCTTCGAGGAGTCATTTGCCCAAGTGAGCTGTTTCGGTGGACTCCAACACCGCGTCCGACTTGCTACGCTTTCACTGGCCTCTTCCAGTGTTCGTAAATGCTGGCGCCCGCATACCGCGCCCTGGATCCCAATTCGCGCTCGATTTCAAGTAGCCGGTTGTACTTCGCGATTCGTTCACCCCGGCATGCGGAGCCGGTCTTGATTTGGCCCATGCCGGCCGCCACTGCGAGATCGGCGATGCTGGTGTCGTCCGTCTCACCGGAACGATGGGAAATCACTGCACCATACCCGTTCGCCCGCGCCATCTCGATGCAGTCGAGCGTTTCGGTGACGGTTCCAATCTGGTTGAGCTTGATGAGTATCGCGTTGGCGATGCCATCCTTGATCCCCTTGCTGAAGATCTCGGGGTTGGTAACAAAATTGTCGTCTCCCACAAGCTGGATTTGATTGCCCATCTCTTTCGTAATTGCTTGCCAGCCGGCGTGGTCATCCTCTGCCATTCCGTCCTCCAGCGACCAGATCTCCGGGTACTTCTTGAGCCAACTCTTCCAGAGCGCGATCATCTCGGCCGGGTTTTTCTTGCTCTTGTCCGATTTGGCAAAGACATAGCTGCCTTCATCGAAGAACTCGCTGGCAGCCGGATCAAGCATGATGACGATGTCTTTGCCCGGCTTGTAGCCTGCCTTCTGGATCGCTTCAAGAATCAGTTCGACGGGCTCTTCATTGGACTTCAATTGAGGAGCAAACCCACCTTCATCACCAACGCCGGTGCTATAGCCCTTCTTACCCAGCACCGTCTTCAACGTATGGAAGGTCTCAGCGGATGCGCGCAGCGCCTCGCTGAAAGTTGGAAGGCCCACGGGCGAGATCATGAACTCCTGAAAATCCACGTTGCTGTCGGCGTGCTTGCCGCCGTTCAGCACGTTAAGACTCGGGGTCGGCAGCAGATTGGCCGGCTTGTCCACGAGCGTTGCGTAGAGCGGAAGCCCATGATCTTTGGCAGCAGCATGCGCCACGGCGAGCGACACGCCGAGAATCGCATTCGCCCCAAGCCGCGCTTTGTTAGGCGTTCCATCGAGCTGGCATAGCTTTTTGTCGAGTCCCTTTTGATCGTTGGCATCGAAGCCGCGGATGGCGCTCTGAATCTCGCCTTCCACATGGCCTTTCGCCTTCAGCACGCCTTTTCCGCCGTAGCGGGTTTTGTCTCCGTCACGAAGCTCAACGGCTTCGCGCTTGCCGGTGGAAGCTCCGGAGGGTACTCTTGCGGTTGCAGTGACGCCATTGGCCAAGGTGGCGGTGACGGCCAGAGTGGGATTGCCACGAGAATCCAGGATTTCAAGTGCTTGGAGTCTTACGATTTCAGACATGATGATTTCCGCTTTCCCGGCCACATGGCCGATTATTGTGAAGACATACTTACTCCGGCGAAAGAAAAGACAACGGCCGAGGCTGTAATGGCGCATCGCTTTGCATCGCCGTTCCGCTGACCTGCGAGTTTCATTACCAAATCTCTCCGCCCCCTCAATGCACAATCATGACCGGGCAATGCGCATACTTGAGACCCCGCTGCGTGTCGGACCCGAGCATCCAACGATGCAGTATCGTGTGGCAGCGCTTGCCCATGACGATGACGCTGGCTTGCATCTTGTCTGCCGCATGAACGATCTGTTCCGCGGGGCGCCCGAATGCAATCTCAGTTTCGAGTTCGATCTCTTTTTCCTTAGCACGCTCTCGCATCGGCCCGAAACAGCATTCAAAGCGGTCCCGCTCTTCGTCGAGCACCGCGTGGAACTCGGCGCTGTCGGCCGGCTCCGGCGGACGAATCACCGATGGCACATACAGCGTGGCTTTCGAATCTCCGGCCATGGAAAAAGCAACGTTCAAGGCGTGCTCCGCGTGAGGTGATCCATCAAAGGCAACCAGGATTCTCTGAAATCCAGCAAAAACAAGGCTTCCCATCTCAGTCACCAAGGGCCGTTCAGGCAGTACTGTGCCACCCGGGTGACAGTGGTTTGGTGTTGATCGATTGGAGAGTGGGGATCCCGCGAGAGAGCGATTCCGATCGCACCGCAGTTGGAAGACCGGCACATCCAAGCTGCGCTGTAGCCAGCGCAAATCCCACCACAAAGCTGAGAGGGTCCATGCGTTCATGGATTCACGCTCCTTCAGTTTTCTTCAGGGGTCGCTGCCGGGACATGACTCCGCAACAGGATTCCCTGTCAGGAGTCATCATCTGTCCGGCCTATTGGATGGGACAGCAGTTAAGGGTGAACTCCGTCACCTCTACGTTAGATAAATCGTAGGATCTTGGATCGGGAAAGTCAAATGACGCCGAATACATGAGTCGCAGTATCGATTCCAAATACTGATCACCAAAGACGAGTTCGAGGAGGCGCGGTTTCCCGGATCTGCCTCGAACGGCAAGGCCTGCGGCTATGCCGGATACGTCCACAGCGGCCCGGTCGGGGTACCTTACGGCGTGCATCCCATTCTCGACGAGCGCATGATTGCCAAGGCACTCGCCGAGGCGGGTTATTCCTCAAATGTCGGCAAGTGTTTGCAAATCAGTCCACCTGGACGTAACACCGGCTGCTTGGATAAGTGCTCCGAAAACCTGCTGAGGGCTTCGCGGCCCAAGTCGTGAACGATAATCGGGAATGAGTCGTAAAGCCTCTCAAGCCGCTCGGCTGTTTGGAAGTCCGACGGGGAAACTGCGTGAAATAACCGATCTGGACAAGGTCGCAGATTGGGAAGGGTGGGCCGATATGCGCTGTCGAGTATCGGCGCGGCAGCTCTCCAGCGCAGAGCCCGGCGGGCGCCCTCAGTCATGCCCGATCGCTTGATGCGGCACTCCGCCCATCGAGCGGGAACAGCCCAGTATTGACGCAACTGACCGGCCATCGGCCCGCTTCATCGGGCAGGTTGCATCGGCGGTATTGATCCAGAAGAAATGTGCCTTTGGAACTTAATGTGAATCATGGCAGCATTAAGGCAGGCAGATCGGGGCTACCGATCTGCCTGCAACGCGGCGGCAAGAGAAATTAGAGACGACCGCTAGAACTCGACTCGGAACGTCGCCTGGCCCTGGCGGTTGCTGATCTGCGAACTCGGATTCGTGATCTCGCCAAATGTCGAATCGTTGTAGTTGTTGTCCGGACTCGCCAGTTTGGTGCGGTTGAAGGCGTTGAAGTAGTCAATCCGGAGGCTGGCCCTCACATGTTCTCCGATGGTGAATTTCTTGATGGCATCAAAGCTTTCGAGCCGCAGCGGCGGGGTGCGTAGTGCCGGATAAGCGCGCACCGAGGTGCCCACCGCCCATGCGCCTGAATCTTGGAAGGCGTTGGTAGGGAACTGCACCGGCTGCACTGCAGTTTTCCCCGTGAAGAACGCTTTGGAGCGGCTGTAGCTGTAGGTTTTCAGCGGAACACCGGACACAATATTCGGCCGACCGAAGCCGTTGACCAGCAGAGGATTATAGGCACCCTCATACGCCCCAAAAGGATTGCCGCCCTCATAATCCAGAATGCCGCTGAACTGCCATCCTCCCACCAACTCGGCGACGACTGGATTCCCTGAGTTCAGGAACCTCTGGTGCGGTCCGAAGGGCAACGCATAGGTTCCCACGAACTTGAAGTTATACACCTGATCGAGATTCGACCGTACATACTCCGGCTTCGGGTTGTAGGCGTTCAGCCCGTTGAAGGTCTGGGGTGTGGAGGCGACCGAACCGTTGGCCGTATTTCTGGCAAGCGTGAGGTCGGCAAGATAGCTCAGTCCGTTCGAGAAGCGCTTCTCGGCCTGGGCCTGCAGCGCGTTGTAAAACGACGTGCCGTCCAGCTCGTAGGCTGGGAAATAGGCTCCGAATTGCGGATAGGGGGCCAGCGCTTGTTCCAAGCTTGCGGACGAGCCGTATTGCGCCACGTACCCGGAATAAGGGGGCGTGAAACCCGCGGCCACAACGGCCGGATCGAGGATGTTGTCGCCCAGCAGAGCGCCATACTGAAGGACGCTGGGATTCGGCTGATTCGAAAGTTCCAGCGTGGTGGGCATGTGAATGGCGCGGTTGCCCACATAGGACACGGTGACAAATGTGTCCCACGGCAGTTCGCGCTGCACCCCGGCGTTCCACGCCTGGACGTAAGGAGCAGTGCCTACCGTTGTGGTGTTATCTAGGTCCGTAGGCGCATTGCGATGAACGGCCGGGAAGTCAAAGATTGCGCCACCGAGCCCAACCGTAGGACTGAACGGCGCGGGCGGCGGGGACGGAAGCGTCTGGGTGTCCCAATTTCCGTAACCGGGAGTGCTGCTGCCGGTTGACGCTCGCAGGAATGTTCCCTGCAACGGCGACGACATGAACGACGCGGTAAAAGCGGTTCCAAACTCATACGCGCCGCCATTCAGGTAGGAGAGGTAGCCACCAGCCTGCAGCACAGTCTTGGGAGAGATCTGGTAGGAGAGGCCCAGGCGCGGCTGAAAGTCCTTCCAGTGAATGGCTGCGCGCGTGATTCCCGAGCATCCGGTACAGTTACCGAACTTGGTTGCGGCGCCGGGGAGGCCGTCGGCGGCGGGGTTCGGCTCAGTGCGATCCACGTAGACGATGTTGTTGTGATTTTCGGTGAAGGGCACCAGCACATCCCACCGGAATCCGGCACTTATTGTCAGACGCCTGTTCAACTTGAAGTTATCTTGTGCATAGCCGGCAAAGGCCTTGTTTCGCAACTTGTCCTCGCCTGCGAAGATGCGCTCCGACGCGTCGGCTTCGCCGAGCAGGAAACTGGCGAACGAGCTGCCGTAGCTGCCAAAGTTAGGATCGGCCGAATCTGGGGTGGAGGTGGTTCTCTGCGTGAAGTTAAACGTGCCGCTGCAGAAGACGCAGTCGACGATGTTCTGGAAATCGTGCCGAACCTGGAATCCGAAGTTGGTGGTATGCCTTCCTTTGGTCCACAGCAGGTTGGATACTCCCACGACGCCCAGCATGCGGTTGTTCACCACCGTCAGGCCGCCTTCACAGCATTGCAGGAATTCGCCTCCGCTCACGCCCCAGCTGCTGGGCGCGTTCTGGCCGTCAAAGTTGATCAGGGGCAGGGTGTCGCCGTTCGCCACGGCGGCGAAGGTCACATTGCGATTGGCGTTGATCAGGGCGATGATGTTGCCGATCCAGTCGGCGCCCGCCGTCAGCACCAGATTTGGGTTAATGGTCTTCGCATAATTGAGCAGGAACCCCGAGCCGAGGTTCTGGTTGGTCGCCTCGCTCTGCAACGGATTCGAAATCGGCACAATCGGCGCAGAGCTGAAGTATGGCGAACTCAACTGATCACGCCACTGGCTGAAGTGAATGCTTTGCGAACTGGTCAGATTCTCGTCGATCGTGTAGGCCCACAGGGTCTGCCGGATGGCAATCGCTGAAACGAGGGGCAGCTTGTTGGCGATCTGCCCGTTGTTGAACCCGATACTTGGATCCGGATCGGGGATATCGGCCAAAAGGGTGTTAGAGTTCTGGCTGATGGCGCCTGGGCAAATCATATTCATCACGCCGGCGCACTGAATTTGCTGGCCGGTGGTCGGGTCGTAGATCGGAATGACGTTGCCGTCAGCGTCTGTGTAATTAGTGAAATCGCCGGTCTTCTCGGCATGGGTCGGCACGGTGCCGATGTTGTTCAGCGCCAGGTTCTGCCGGAACCAGTCGGAGCTGAAGTGGAAGAACGTGCGATTCCTGCCGTTGTAAAGATGGGGAAGAATCACCGGTCCGCCGAGTGTGAATCCGTAGTCGTTTTCCTGGTTGACGGGCGGCTCGGGTTTTCCGCTTGACGAGAAACGGGTGGGGAAAAATCCGTCGGAATCGAACAACTGGTTGCGGATGATTTCAAAGGCGTCCCCGTGCAGGTCATTGGTGCCGGAGGCCATGTTGAACGTGACCGCGCCCTGTCCAGGGCCGTATTGAGCGTCGAAGGTGGAACCGCTCACGCGGAACTCGTTCACCGCTTCATAGGGAGGATTGAGGTTGCTCTGGTTGCCTTGATACTGCACGAAGGCAACCGGCACGCCGTTGAACTGCGTTTCGTTCTCGTAGACAAAGCCGCCGTCAATGTTGTGATAGCCGGCGCCTCCCTGCACGCCGGGAGCAAGATAGCTGAAGGAGTCGATCTGCCGCGCCAGCCCGCTGATCTCGATCGGCGCCTCGCTGACCAGCGCCGGCGCGATCGTGGTTCCGACCTCAGGAGAGGTGGTATCGAGCGCGGTCGCGCTGCCCTGCACATTCACTGTCTCCGACGCGGCGCCGGGAACCAGCGTAAGGTTCACAGTCGAGATCTTGGCCACATCGACGGTCACCGTGGTCTCGACCTTCTTGAAGCCTTTCGCATCGGCTGCCACCGAGTAGGTGCCGGGAATCAGGCCGATCACCGTGAAGGTGCCTGCCGAAGAAGTCACCGTCTTCGATGCAACACCCGTAGCAGAATTGGTGGCGGAAACCGCGGCTCCGGCCACGACCGCACCACTTGAGTCGGTCACGACTCCGCTGATGCCGTTTTGCGATTGTGCGTGCGCAGCGAGGAAAGATGCTGATGGAAGGACCTCGAGGAGCATTCCCACCGACACAATTGCGCCGAAGCGGATGAAACTCTTGACAAGTGAACGCATATCCGTAGCCTCCGATGTTCCATTGCGGGCCGGCGGTTGGGCCAGCCTTCGTTCTGGACCTGATTTCCAATCTCGGTTTCCCGGCCCTCGGTCACGACCGAATTACCCGTACCTAAATTCGTGA
>Ga0335071_10000945_pt1 | contig 31334 bp, 28 predicted proteins | sample Lox_Sample_15_FD_206724 | JGI IMG/M metagenome (GOLD analysis project Ga0335071, IMG submission 206724) | Soil microbial communities from Loxahatchee National Wildlife Refuge, Florida, United States - Lox_Sample_1.5 | ecosystem: Environmental > Terrestrial > Soil > Wetlands | place: USA...
GATGAGCGCCACGTGCGTCGCTAGTTCCATGGCCTCACGCAACTGGTGCGTGGACATGATCACCGTGCAACCCGAGGCCAGCGCGTCGCGCAACACTGTTTGTAGCACCGCCACCGCGCGATCGTCCAGCGCCGTGAATGGCTCGTCCAGCAGCAGAACCGATGGACCGTGCAAAAACGCGCGCGCCACCGCGAGCCGCTGCCGCATGCCGCGCGAGAACTCGCGCACGAGGCCATCGCGTACCCGTTCGAGGCCCGTGCGCTCCAGCCACTCGCGAGCGGCGCTCTCGGCATCCGGCAGCCGGTAAAGTTTCGCAAACAGGCGTAGATTCTCGAGCGCCGAAAGCTCATCGTACACCGCGATGCCGTGCCCGATGAACCCAATGCGACGCCGCGTTTCGGTATCGCGCGGCTCGTGGCCGAAGATGCGCGCCTGCCCTTTGCCCGGCCGCGAAAAACCCGCCAGGATGCGCAGCAGAGTGGTCTTCCCCGCCCCGTTGCGGCCGATCAACGCGAGGCAGCGGCCCGCCGGAACCTCGAACGAAATGTCGCGGAGTGCAGGGTAATCGCCGTAGAATTTCCAGACGCCGGCGCAATCAACGGCGGCGTCGCTCATTCTTTTCCTTTGCAGGCGATTTCGAGGCGGACTGCGCGGCAGCCTGGGCGGTTGCGGGAACCTGTGCGCGGAATAGCAGAATGAATCCCAGCGCGAGAATCGTGAATGCCAGCACGAGAATCCACGTCAGCTTGTTGTAAACTTTGGGCGGTATCTGCTCATAGGTCGCTCCGCCGCCGGACTCATCCGAAGCGTCCGCGCTTTCGTCCGCTTGTTGCATCGAGCCGTTGCCGGCGATTTCCACCTGGAAATCCGGCCCTTTGACATCGTAGATCGCGGCCTTGGTCTGCGGCTCCTGGCCGAGTGCTTGGATGCCGTCGCCTTTGAGCGTTACACCGTTCGGCACAACCAGCCGCGTGGGCGCGCTCTCCAGAAGCTTGCCTTGAAACGTTCCCGGCGAATTGAACGGAACGTGGTACGTCACATCGAAACGCGTTTCCCCGGGCTTAATGGCGAATACGACTTTGTAAATATTCGCTTTCCCCGTCTTCTCGGCGGCTTGTGGAACAGGCATGCCTTGCGGAGCCGTCGCGTTCACTTTCACCGCGCCGCCGGCCGAGGCGGGCAGGAAGAAATGCAGCGTGCCGCCGTCCACGTCGTTGTAAGTCACTTTGCCGGCGTTGCGAAAAATGTACCACTCGCTCACCATCAACTGCCCGCGCACCGGCTCGAATAACACGGCGTGCTGCTCGATCTTGGCGTCGCCCGGCTTCTTCGATGATTCGTACACATCCACCGTCACGTTGTCCGAAGGACTTCCCGGCGGCAGCATGTGGTTGTAGGTCACATCGGCATAGGCCGCCTGAACCAGTCGCGGCCCCGGCCCCTGCGCATCCTGCGTGATGTGGAACTTTCCGTCGGCGCCCGATTTCACGCTCTCAATTTGCTCCGGCCCTGCCTGTCCCAGTTTGTAGAGAGTTACTGTTGCGCCCGCCTGTGGCTTCCCCAAAGTTTGATTGATGACCGTTCCATCGATCGCCCCAAACGCGCAGGTACCGAATGCCAACGCGATGGCAACCCGTGTGCCCGCCGCCAATCCCAAATCCCGAAACCTAAATCCCCCCATCACGCCTCCGCCGCCTTCATCGGCTTTCCGCATTCTCCGCAGAATTTGAGCGGCTGCGCAAACTCCGCTTTGCACCAGGGGCAGACATATTTCGCGGGTCCTTTCGGAACCGCTGCCGTCTTCACTAACTCCGGAGCGGGCGCAGGGATGCGTCCCGCAGCGATCTCCGCCTTTACACGGTCGATCTCCGCCATCACGACCGCTAATTCCTTTTGCAAATCGAGTTTGGTCTGCTGATAATCGTGATCCGAAAGCTTGCCCAGGCGGTACTCGAACTGGAGGTCGCGAAGATTCTCGTAGATCGCGGCTTTGCGTTCGTCCAGATGCTGAAACGGAGAGACCGGCTCAGGCTGCGGCAGGTCTTTGGCACGCACCGAAAGAATGAACGCAAGAACCCCGACCGTGATGAGACATGCCAGCGCGATCGTCATTTATTCGAGATGAGCCAAGTCGTGTTCTATCTGGTCCCGATACTTTCCCAGCGGATCGTCTCCCGCCGGTGCCGCTGTTCCCGTTCCAGGTGCCGTGGCTGCCGCCGTTCCTGCCGCTGCTGGACGATAATAGCGGCGTACAAACCATATCACCACCAGAACACCGATTGCCAGCGTACCGTACGGCACGAGCCACCCCAGCGCGCTCGGGTCCGCGCGGTAAATCTTGACGCCATACTCACGCGTGAAATCATCGGTGATTTGCTGATCAGACATCCCCGCCTGCTGCATCTTGAAAATCTTCGTGCGCGCCGGTTTGCAAAAACCGCACTGGCCCGAGGACATCATACAGTTAGCGTCTTCCTGGCAGCTTCCGCATTGGCAGGAGATGTGCCGCGCCACCCGGCGCACGTCGTCACTGGTAATCTGCGACTCCGTTTGCGCCAGACACAGCGCCGTCGCTGCCAGCAGCAGGAAGCTACTTTTCCAACGTCGCATGCGGTTTCGTGTCGTGATCCACAATCATCATTTGCGCGGCCGCCCCGGAGTACCCGCCTCGGCCGGCACCGCGCTTGCGATGCCCACTACCTGCGTGCGTGCATACTCGCGTTTCACTTTGCTCGGCACCAGCGCCACCAGCGTACCGAAGATCAGAGTCAGTGCCCCGACCCAGATCCAATCTACGAGCGGAAAGACGTAGGATTGCAGCACCACACGGTCGCCATTCATTCCCGCGAAATTCAAATACAGATCTTCGTTCAACCGCTCGCGCAGCGCGACCTCATGCGTGGGCTGTCGGCTGGCTTTGTACACGCGCTCTTCGGGCTTGAGAACGCCCAGAATCTCGCCATTCTTACGCGCTTCGATTGACGCATCCTGCTCGAGGTAGTTCTCGTTCTCGCCCTCGTGCGTGCCCTTCAAAGTCAGCTGGTATGCGCCGATCTTGATCGAATCCCCCACTTTCAACTCGTCGGACCGATGGAGGTTGAACGCCGCGCCCGTGAAACCAATGAACATGAGCACGATTCCCATGTGTACCAGGTAGCCGCCGTACCGCCGGGTATTGCGATGCGTCAACTCCACGACGGCGTGCGCAAAATTAAAATCATTCTTCGCCGCAATCTGCTTCGTGCCTTTGTAGAATTCGATGAGGATGGTCAGCGCCACGAAAAGGCAGAAGCCGAACGAGATCAGCGCGTAGGGGTGTCGCATGCCTGCAACGGCCAGCGCGGCCACTAACACCAGCGAGGCGATTCCCGGCCACATGAAGTTGCGACGCAGGCTGTCGGTCGAAGTGCGCCGCCACGCAAACAACGGGCCCACCCCGGTCAGAATCAGCAGAAACAGGCCGATGGGAATCATCAGGCGGTTGAACCACTCCGCATCCAGGCTGATCTTTTCGCCCGAGATGAGTTCCGAAATCTCGGGAAACAAAGTGCCCCAAAGTACCGCGAAGCAACTGGCCAGTAGCACGAGGTTATTAAACATGAAGCTCGACTCGCGCGAGATCACCGATTCGAGCTCCGCTTCGCTCTTCAGGTACGGCAGCCGGTCGAGAATCAGATAAATCGTGGCCGCGATCCCGATGGCTAGAAAACCTACGAAATAGTTGCCGATCTTGCTCTGCGCAAACGCGTGCACGGAGTTGACCACGCCCGATCGTGTAAGGAATGTTCCAAGAATGCAAAGGAAGAATGTGGAGGCCACCAGCACCATGTTCCACACCTTCATCATGCCCTTCTTCTCTTGCATCATCACCGAATGCAAAAACGCCGTACCGCCCAGCCACGGCAGCAGCGACGCATTTTCCACCGCATCCCAGGCCCAGTAGCCGCCCCATCCGAGCACGTGGTAAGCCCAGGCCGCGCCCAGCATGATGCCGCAACTCTGAAACAGCCACGCGACCATTGTCCAGCGCCGCGTCGTGTGAATCCATCCGTCGCCTGGCTGGCGCGTGATCAGTGATCCCATGGCGAACGCAAACGGCACGGTGAATCCCACGTAGCCCAGATACAACATGGGCGGATGGATGGCCATGGCCGGATATTGCAGCAGCGGGTTCAAACCGTTGCCGTCCGGCACTGCCGTGATCGCCTTATCCACCGCGAGCATGGTGAAAGGGCTCACCACGAATGCGTTCAGCATCAGGAAGAAAACCTGCACTGTCGCCAGAATCGCCACCACGTACGGCAGAAACTCCCGATGCTTGCGCCGGTTCGTGAAGATCACGACCGCCGCGTAAGTCGAGAGCAGCCAGCTCCAGAACAGCAGCGATCCCGCCTGCCCGCCCCACCACGCCGCGAATTTGTAGAGCATCGGCATGGCGCGGTTGCTGACCTCAGCCGCGTACACGAATCGGAAATCGCCGGTCATGATGGCGTTGACCAGGACTCCGGAAGCCAGCGTCACCAGGAACCAAACCGCGTAGACCGCGCGTTCCGCGCTGAGAATCAGGAAGGGATTGCGCCGCAGTTTCCCTGTGACGCTGCCGATTACCGCGTAAATCGCCAGGCAAAAGGCCAGCAGAATCGCTAACGCACCGATATTTTCCATGGCTTGAACTTAGAAACTGGCTTTGTTCGGATATACGGGAGCCGGCGCCGGGCGTCCGCCGCCGGGCTTGGCTTCGTACTTTGAAGCACACTTGGCCTGCACTTTGTTTGCATGAAACACGCCGTCGCGCCCCATACGCCCATCGGCGAGCGCCTGTGAACCGTCGCGGAAAGTGTCCGGCAGCGGATCGGAGCCGTCGTAAACCACGTGCAGGTTCAGCTTTTCCTGCACCAGCAGGAATTGCACCGTGCTCGATGTCCGCACGATCGAGCCCGGGCTGATGTCGCCGCCCACCCGCAGCCGTTTGCTGTACGCCTGGTCGCCCATCTGATGGAGTTCCGCAATGGTCTTGTAATAGGTCTGGTTGTCTTTGATCCCGGCGCTGGCAAGCCAGATCAGTGTGCCCACTATGACAACGACCAGGGCCGCAAACTTACCGTATTTTTTCATGCAAGCCTCTGAAGCCTCTAGTATAACGCCAGCAGCGTGGCAAAAAGCACCACTCGAATTGAAAACGATTTATTGCCTGGCCGTTGCCGCTAGCGCTGTTGATTTCCGCACCACCCGGTAGGCGTAGTTGGCCCCCGGCGGAGCCGCTTCTATCCGGTCGCCCGCTTGGATCTGATCGAGCATCGGCGCCACCGAAACAGCACCGTCTTCAAATCCACAGGCATCGAGCGCCGCCCGAATCTTCGATACCCACTCGGCATAAGCCGGAAACTCGACCAAAGTCGAATGCTCCCGCCGCTCCGAACCGTCTTCGGCGACGTAAACGATGGCCGCATCGTGATAAATCTGCGGGTTAATAGGAAATTCCTGGATGGCCAGCGCTTCCAGCAAGTCTTCCAGATCGCGCGGCTCCACCGTGACGGAAATCGATACCAGTTCCCCTTCGCTGCCATGCAAAGCCGGCGAAGGCGATAAACTCGGCCAGACGCTCATAGCAATCCTCCAGCATCCGGCGATGTCGGCCCAAAAAAACAAAAAACCCTGGGCCAAAGGCCTCAGGGTCCTGATCGACCGACACGCCTTTAGCACTTTTTTTTACGTGGTTGCAATTAGCTCGGCCCGTCAAGCGGACCTAAATCATTCCACGTGATAAAAACTGTATCACCGGATCCGACAAAATGCAATCGGGTCGTTGCATGCTGATCGCGCGAACAAAGCGCCTGCTGGAGTCGTACGATCAGTTGTGGGATGGTTGGCCGAAACCGCATTCTGCATCTTCTGTTGCGCCAGTATCGTTCTGCTCGAAGAATCTGAGCGCAAGGCTGACCAGTTTCGGCGGCCCATTCTCCAAACCCTTCGCGTGGTGCTTTCGGTGGCGATGGAGTTCTTTTGAAGACGCGCCCTTCACCGATCAACGGCCCGTCCCCGCCCGCTCCAGCAACACCTCCAACCCCAGCCGGTCCTCTTTGATCTTGATCGATCCAAACTCCGTCTCCGCCAGCATGTGCTCAAACTCCGTCCTTGTATAAGCGCGTTTCAGCAGCATGAACCGGAAGGTCAGCTTCGTAATCAGAGTGTTGACTGCCCCCAGATGCATCTCGTCAATGGCTTGGCTCACCGAATCCTGGGGCGCATCCTTCCGCAGATCGATGATCAGCGCACGCCCGCCTGGCTTGAGAACGCGGTACATCTCCTGTAACGCGCGCACCGGCTGCGAGAAGTTCTTGAACGCTGCACGGCAAAGCAGAAAATCGAACGACTCATCCTTGAATGGCATGTCCGACGCGTTGCCATGCCGAAATTCGACATTCACACCCGCCTTGCCCGCATTCTTTCGCGCAATGTCCACGAACGTGTGGCTGATATCCAGACCCGTCACCCGATAGCCCCCGAGCTTCGCCAGCTCGATCGCGAAATACCCCGGTCCGGGCGCCACTTCCAGCACATCGCTTCCGCGCGGAGTCTCCGCCGCTACGCGCCGCGCCAGCGCTCTGAAATCTTCGGAGGCTTTGCGCGTGAGAGAGGCGTACCACCTGGCGGTAACGCCCTCCATGCCGATTCCCTTGTATCCTTTTTCTGCTTCTGCGTGGGTCATGAGATCTTGCCCCTCGCACTCCATCCTAGAGGCGAGATGCACGAGGCCCCAGTTCAAATCGGTGAGCGCAACCCGTCCGCCGGTAAGCTGCGTCTTTCGGCTGGCTAAAACACGAATCCCACTTTCGCAACAATCGTTCTTGGTTGCAGAAAGTGCGTGCCGCTGAACGTGGAAAGAAAATTGTAAAGCGCGGCTTGATTGGTGAGATTTTCCACCTGCACCGAAGCTGTCAGGCGCCGCGGCCCTTCGCGATGCAGCAGGTTGTCGGAGCCGACTCCCAGATTGAAAATGTTCCGCGGCTTCACGCGGTCGGGATTGTGATCGTCATTCTCCAGGCTCGGAAATCCGCCGTACCCGCCCTGCGGCAGCACCAACAGTTTCGAAGTGACTTTCCCCTCTGTGCCGTTCGGGTTGACGCAATTCGAGATCGGATTCGCCACCGTCGCGAACACGCCGTTGCACGCGAGCCCGATCGTCACCTGCTCGTTCGGCGTCAAGCCTGCCGCCCCGCCAATCAACGCTGCTCCCGCGTCCGGTACGCCGCTCACCACAAGTCCGCTGTCATAGCGATAGATCAGCGCGATCCACTCGCCGTTGTGCGGGCGCTGGTAGCGAAAGTTCATGGTCGATTGGAACGCCTGGTCATGATCGATGCGGAATACTCCCGCCGCCAGCGGCGCCCCTTGAAACACCAGCCCGCCCGTCTCCGGTGGAAAGTACCGCGCCCGCGTGTGCCCGAAGGTCCAATACGTTTGGAAGCCGTGAAGGTTCGTCGTGCTCACCCGGCCCGTAACGCCGTCCAGCTTCGAGTTGTGCCACACAATCGGAAACGTGATCGTGGTATCCAGCAGCGTGTTGAAGTCGTACGCGTTGTGCGTGTACTTCCAAAAATAGTCTGCATCTATCAACACGTACTTTCCGATGGCCTGCTGAAAACCCGTGTTGAACTGGTTCCGGTTCCCCGGATGCAGCGACTCTCCCACCGACCCGAACACGTTCTGCGCCAGGCCGCCCAGGCCGGTCGCGCTCGAGAGCAGCAGATTTTCGTTGAATGGCGTTTCGAAGGTTCGCGCATACGCCACCCGTAGAACCGTTCCCGTTCGCTTGATGTTGTAAGCAATGCCCAACCTCGGCTGCGGACTCGTCGCCGAAACCAGTCCATCGTACCGGTCAAACCGGAATCCCACGTTGAACAGGAACTTGCCCGCGGTAATCGAATCATTCACGTAGAAGGCGAACTGATTGATGTTGTCCGTCGCATGGAAATTGAAAAGGCTGCCGCCGCGTGTCAAATCGAACGGGCTGATGCCTGCCGAGAAGCCCGCGTTCTGCTGAAAGCCCGCGCCCGCGCACTGCCCTGGATTCGTCAGCGTCGTTTCCGCCACCGGAGCCCCATCGGCGCCCACGCAAGGCGAGTTAAAAGTCGGATCCGTCACCCCGAACTGAAAATTCTCCAAGAGGCGCGTCTGCTTCAGATCAATACCGGCCTTGATGTTTTGCCGGCCCTTCGTCTTCGCGATATCCGCCTTCACGCCCCAGTTCAGCAGCTGCCTCTGCTGCGCCTGCGTCGCCGGCTGATCGTCGAACAGGTCGCGGCTGGGATAGTAATTGAACTGGTCTTTCCGTATGTAAGGGTTGATCGTCAGCAGCGTGGTCGAATTGAACGTGTGCTGATATCCCGGCGCGATGCTCCACGTCAGCACGCGCTGTCGCTGATCCTGCAACGTCGCTAACTGGTCGTAATCGTTCGGGATTTGAATCCAGTTCCGCGCCGCGAATAAGTTGAGATGCACCACATCCGTAGCGTCCGGCTGATAATCGAACCGGTCAAAAATCGTCTGATTATTCCCAATGTCGTGGAACGGAGTGAATTCCGGCGTATCGAGGAAACGCGCGCTGCGTCCTCCGTCAACCGCGAGGAAGTTGCCGAACTTTTCGTTGCCGAATCCTAAACCAACGTCGCCTCCCACGCTGCCGAACGTGCCGTAATAGGTGTCCACGTTCCCGAACGTTTTCATGGCGCCCAAACCGGAGCGCGTCGTCACCTGCGCCACCAGGCTGGTCTTGTCACCGAACTCCGCCGAGGGCGTGCCCGTGTCCACTTCCATGCTCTGAATCGCGCTCGTCGGTAGCTGCGTCGAGAACACTTTGCTCTGCTGATCGCTGATGGGCTGGCCGTCGATCACGAATGTAGTCTGCGCATGATCGCCGAGCGGGTGAAAGAAGCCGTTGCCATCCGCCGCCACGCCACCCGTGCTCATCGTGATCGCCTGGCTGAGGCCGCCGCCGGGATCAAACATAGGGATCTTGGAAAGCACATTCCTGTCCGTATCCACGTGCGCTGAGGGATCCACTTCCACCAGGTCAGCCGCGCCGGATTCGACGTTCACCACCGTTTCCTTGCCCGAAATCGCCAGCGGCACTTCCACTGTGATCGGCACCGCATTGCGCACGGCCACGTCCGCGTTGTAAGCCGTAAATCCAGGCGCCGTGACCTCCAGATGATAGGGATTGGGCGGAAGATTGGTCAGACGAAAATTGCCCGATTCGTCCGTCTTCGCCGTTTGTTCGTATCCGGTCACCGGATTATGGACCCGCACTGTGGCCTGCGGCACCACCGCGCCCGTGGCATCCTTCACCGTGCCTTGAATTGTGCCGGCGTTGCCCAGCGACTGCGCCACAAGCGCGCTCGGCCACACCAGTAACATCACAACAATAAGCCGCAGCTTCACATCCCCAAGTATGCGGACTAGCCTTACGGGAAACCTATGAGTTGCCGGCTGGCGGGCGGATGTTCAGCGCAGGCGGGCTGGATTTAGCCGTGAGCGGATGTTAACTCAGGTTGACGCTACCCTCACCAATGCAGCAAACTGCGGATTGCATGCGCCTGCCGCTTGCTCACGATCAGCTCCAGGCCGTTGCTCATCGTCAGCAGCCACCGCTGGCTGCTCAGCGCGCTCATCTTGCGCACATGATTCACGTTCACGATCGCGCTGCGATGTACCCTCTGAAATTGCGAATGCCGCAAACGTTCCTCGATCGCCCGCAGTGGCTGCGTGGCGGTGTAGCGCTCCTTTGCGGTGATGATCCAAACCATTTCGCCTTCGACCTGAAACGCCAGCACCTCGTCGCAATTGAGCAGCAGATATTCTTCACCGCGCCGCCCCACGATCTTCCGGTTCACCGCGCCCGGCGCCGCCTCGGTCATGCGCGCTTCCGCGATCTCCGCGATCTTCTCCGCTCTCTCTCGCGGTTTATCTTGCAGCGCCCGCGCCCGGTCGATCGTCTTTTGTAGCCGCGCCGCGCTCACCGGCTTCAGCAGATAATCGATCGCTCCCGCCTCAAACGCCTGAATGGCGTACTCATCGTACGCGGTCACAATCACGATCACCGGCAGGTGGCCGCCCTTCAGGCGGCTCACCACCTCCAAGCCGTTCATCACCGGCATCTGCAAGTCCAGAAAAACCAGATCCGGCCGCATTTCGGCAATCCGCTCCAGCGCTTCCTTGCCGTTCTCCGCTTCCCCCACCACCACCACATCCTGGAAGGGTTCGAGTTCGCCCCGCAGCACCTCGCGGGCAATCGGTTCGTCGTCTGCGATCAGTGTCTTCACGCCGCCGTTACCGATCTCGTCAGGGGAACGGAAAATTGCACCGATGTTCCTTCTGCGCCTGAGCTCACTTGAAGATCCGCTCGCGGTCCATAGCAAAGCTGCAACCGCCGCGTCACGTTTCCCAGTCCCAACCCTGCGCCCGGTCTTGCGGGACCCAACGGCCGCGTTCTCATGCCCGGCCCAGTATCGGCAACCGTGATCCGCACCTCATCTTCCACCACCTTCGCGATTAAGGTGAGCCGCCCGCCACCCGCCTGCGCCGCCACGCCATGCTTGATCGCGTTCTCGACCAACGGCTGGATGGAGAGCACCGGAATCATCACGCCCATCGCCGCCGCGTCCACGTCGATTTCCGTCACGAGCCGCGGCCCCAGGCGTAGCCGTTCGATGTCCAGGTACGCGTTGATAATTTGCAGTTCCTCCGAGAGCGGAATGAACGTCGTCTCCGGACGCAGAAAATAGCGGAATACCTCCGCCAGGTTCAGCACGGTGCGCCGCGCTCCGGCGGCTTCCCGCGGAATCACGCCATACAACGTATTCAGGGCATTGAATAAAAAGTGCGGATTGATCTGCGACTGCAACGCGCGCAACTCCGCCTGCGATACCAGCCGGTCGAGCTCCGTGCTACGTGCGCGCCCCACCTGCTCTACAATCACGGCCGACAGCCGGTTGAGCGCTTGTAGATCTTCACTCAAGTAGCGCCGACCGCCCCGCCGCCGGCCCAGCATCACATAGCAAACATCCACCGGTGATAAACGCAGCGGCACAATCGCTTCCGCCCACGCCAGTTCTGAGGCATCGCGAAGCTGCGGCAAATCGCCGATGGGCGCCGGATAGAGCGGCCCCGCCGCAATACCTGCCCGCGCAATCGCGTCTTCCGCCACCAGCCGTGACTGCTCCGCTTCCATGAACGCCGCGAGCTGCCCCGTTGCCCAATCGAGATATTGCGTTTCCGTCTGCGAACCCGCGCCCGAACGTAGCTTTTGCAGCCAGGTTTCCAGGTTCGGCCGCCGGAAAACCACTTCGGTCAGCCATGCCTGAATTTTCGAGCGCAACAGAGCGAAAACAATCAGCAGCAGACACGACCCGGTGAGCAGCAACGCCTCCGAGACCGGGTCGACCGCGCTGGGTTTCAGAAAACTCTGCGCCGCGCGGATCGCCGCAAACGTCATCAAGGCGGCCAGAAACACGTTCGCCACAAAACGAATGAAAGCGTCCAGCAACACGAACCGGTAATCCTGCAACAGCACAAACAGCGCCAGCGGAATACCCGCGTGGTGCAAAGCGATCTCTTTGGACCACGCCTGCGGCGGATGCCCCCCGCCGAAGTGCACGAACGACATAGCAAAAAGCGAGGCGCACATAGCGCCTAGCATGCGCGACGTCTTTCCGCGTTTTTCCGGCGTGTGCCGCATCGCCAGACCCGCCAACGCGATCGCCGTCAGAATGCCGAAGCCAATGGTGATCAACGACAGCGCGATCTCATGCGACCGGAGCGACCCGCCCCACAACTCCGAGAAATGCAGAAATGTCGCGGTCAGGCTCAGCAGGTAACCCAGCAGGATCACCGGGCGCAGGCTATCGCCCAGCGAGATGTGTAACAGAACGGCCGGCAGGAAACTCAGCACCGAGAAACTGAACGCAACCAGAATGGGCGTTACGCGGGTGTCGGCCGTCGCTAGCACCGCGAGCGACCCCGCGTTCCACAGAAACGCCAGCGTCGCCGCTGCGAACGATTGCCAGCGGTCGCGCAATGGCCCGCCGGAGCGATCCCGAATCAGCAGGAATAGAAAAATGCCAAACAGCACAGCGCCCGCCGAGTGCCCAATTGTATTAACCAGTTGCGGTTCGTGGATGTTCGGCATCGATGTCCGGCCCCTCGCTTCCGTGATCGCAATGACCGGAGGCCCTAGCTAAATTCTGCCGTTTTTGAGGCGCCGCGCGCAAACGCCGCCCGAACTTCCGTGTGTAACGCCACGCCCTCTCTCCGCACTATTTCTTGCGAGCCCCCGCCCGTTTGCCAGCGAGGGTACTCGTGCGTTAACTTGTGTAAAAGCCAATAAATTCAGGTTGACGATCATGGTGGAATGTCCTATCTGTCACGCTAGTAATCCACCCGGGTCGCAAACCTGTTTTCGCTGTAGCACGCCCTTCGCTCACGACACTGCCGACGCGGCCACCGTTCTCGACACTGCTTACGATCCCGACGCCACCATTGCCGCGGCACCTGGCGGCGCCACCGGCTGGTCGGTGCCCCTTCAGAAAAAAACTGCGAGCGACCCCAGCGCTCCGCTTGAGCCCGGCACCGTGCTCGGCGAGCGTTACGAGATTCTGAAGCGCCTGGGTGAAGGCGGCATGGGCGCAGTTTACAAAGCTCGCGATCGCGAGCTGGATCTCCTGGTAGCGCTGAAAGTCATTCGGCCCGAGCTCGCCAGTCACCCCGACATTCTCCGCCGCTTCAAGCAGGAGCTGATTCTCGCACGCCAGGTCACGCACAAAAACGTCATTCGCATTTTTGAGCTCGGCATGGCAGATGGACGCAAGTTCATCACCATGGACTACATCGACGGGCGCGATTTGAAAAGCATCCTGGTGGAGCGCGGCAAGCTGCCGCCCGATGAAGCCGTGCGCATCATGCGCCAAATCTGCCGCGGCCTCGAAGCTGCACACGCCGAAGGCGTTGTTCACCGCGACCTCAAGCCGCAAAACATTATGGTCGACGCCAATGGCCGCGTTTGGGTCATGGATTTCGGCCTCGCGCGTTCCATGGACCTCGTAGGCATCACGCGCACCGGCGCGCTCATGGGCACGCCCGATTACATGTCGCCCGAACAAGCCCGCGCCGAAAAAGTCGACGCGCGTTCCGACCTGTTCAGCCTGGGCATTATCTTCTACGAAACCCTCACCGGAGTGCTGCCGTTCCGCGCCGACACCATGATGGCCACCCTGCTCAAGCGTGTGCAGGAGAAAGCTCCGCCGCCCAACGCGCTCGACCCCGCCATCCCTCAACGCCTGAGCGACATGGTCATGAAGTGCCTGGAAGTGGAACTTCCGCGGCGTTACCAAACCGCTTCGGACATTCTGACGGACATCGGCAGCGACTCGCCCTCGAATGCGAGCGTGGTGCAAACACCCGCCGTAGCGCCTGAGTCGATCGGCCCCGGCTCGCAGTTCGGCCCGCGCTACACCATCGAGTCCGTGATCGGCGAAGGCGGCATGGGCAAGGTCTTCAAGGCTCGCGATAACGAGCTCGATCGCACCGTCGCGCTCAAGCTGGTGCGCCGCGAGCTGGCCGGCGATCCCAACTCCATGCAGCGGTTTAAGCAGGAACTCCAGCTTGCCAGCCGCATCTCGCACCGCAACATCTTACGTATTCACGACCTCGGCGATGTCGGCGGCGTGAAGTTCATCTCCATGATGTTCGTCGAAGGTAAGGATCTCCACGACGTCATTGAGGAGTGCGGCCGCATCCCGACGGATCGCCTGGTGAACATTGCTAAACAGCTCGCCGCCGCCCTCGATGCCGCGCATACCGAGGGCGTCGTCCACCGCGATCTGAAACCGCGCAACGTGCTCATCGATGCCAGCGATCAGGTTTATGTGTCCGATTTCGGCCTGGCGAAGTCGCTCGAAGGCGAAACCACCACCATGATGACGCGCGCCGGCGAAGTGCTCGGCACCCCGCGTTACATGTCGCCCGAGCAGGCCGAATCCAAGCCCGCCGACCACCGCAGCGACATTTATTCTTTCGGCGTGATTCTCTATGAGATGGCGACTGGCGACGCCCCATTCTCCGCCGATTCGAGCGTGCAGGTGATGTTCCAGCACGTCACCCAAAAGCCTCGAGATCCGCGAGTCGCTAATCCGGACCTGCCCGAGTACCTCGCCCGCATCATTCTCAAGTGCCTGGAAAAGAATCCCGCGGACCGGTATCAACAGGCAGCCGAAATATCGCGCGACTTGGAAACGGCGCAGCCGCCGTCGCGCGTGGTTCGCCTGCGCATCGCCGAGACTGGGTATCCAAAATGGCTGGTCGCGACGATGGTGGCGCTGCTGCTGGTGGTGGCCGCGTCCCTCTCCATACCTTCTGTGCGCGACGTGATCCTGCGCCGCTCCGCCATCTCCATCACGACCCGGCCGGTCGGTTCAGCCAACAACAAATACCTCGCCATTCTGCCGTTTCGCGTCATGGGCAACGAGCCCACCCTGAAGTATGAGGCGGAAGGGATTGTGGATGCGCTCTCCGCCAAGCTGTTCCAAATGAAGAACCTGTACCTCGCCTCTCCCGCCGCCGTCGAAAAGGTAAATGCGGCCGATCCTGTTCAAAAGATTTCGCGCGATCTGGGCGTCAAAATGGTGCTTCAGGGGACAGTGCAAAGCTCAGGCGACAAGATCGATGTCGTTGTCAGCCTGGATGATGCCACCGGACACCGCGTCTGGACCGAGGAGTTTCCCGGAGTGCGGCAGGATTTGCTGACCCTGGAAAATACAATCTTCAATAAGCTCCTGAACGCATTGGATTTAAAGCTCAGCAACGAGGAATTGGCCCTGGGAAGCTCCCAACCGACAGAAAATGTCGGGGCTTACGAGCTTTACCTCAAGGGCCGTAACATCATGCGCGGAAAACTGGATGCGAACCGCGTGAAGAGCGCCCTCGATCTCTATCAGCAGGCTATTAAAAAGGATTCCGGGTTCACCCTGGCTTTCGCGGGCGTCGCCGATGCCAGCCTGGATATGTACGATTACACAAAGGATTCGACGTGGTCGGAAAAAGCGCTCGGAGCCGCGCAGCACGCGCAAACGCTGAATGACGATCTTCCCGAAGTGCATTTCGCGCTCGGCAACGTCTACGCCGCCACAGGCAAGACCGCGGAAGCCATCGCAGAACTCACGCGGGCTCTTACACTTGCGCCGAATTCGGACGAGGGCTACCGGCGCCTAGCCAACGCCTACGTCAGCGCCGGTCAAAAAGACGAGGCAATCCGCGCGTACCAGCGAGCAATCGAGGTAAATCCCTATTTCTGGCTTAATTACAACCACTTAGGGGCGGCCTATCTGCAATTCGGCCAGAACGAAAAGGCCCTAGAAGCATTCCGGCATGTCGTCGAGCTTGCTAGGGATTCCGGCGCGGGCTATGAAAACATTGGAATTGCGTACTTCCAAATGGGCCGCTGGAACGAATGTATTCCGGCATTTGAAAAAGCCCTCCAAATACAGCCCACAGTAAGCGTGTATTCCAACTTAGGGACGTCTTATTTCTATTCGGGCCGCTATCCCGATGCCGTGAAGATGTTTGAAAAGGCAGCGGATATGAGCCCGAACGACCAGGCGGTCTTGGGGAATCTCGCCGATGGCTACCGATGGCTGGGGAACCAGGAGAAAGCGAAGGCCACCTATGACCGTGCGATCACACTGGCTTATAAAGCTTTACAGGTCAATCCGCGCGACGCCGGCACCATGGGCTTTTTGGGTCAGTACTACGCTTATAAAGGAGAAGCACAGAAGGGACTGAACTTCATCCACCGAGCCCGCGCCTTAGATCCCAATGACATAGAATTGATTTATAAGGAAGCCGTCATTGACGCTGTAGCCGGCAAGCCCCAGGACGCGATCAACAGCCTACGGCAGGCATTCCAAAAGGGTTACCCGCCGGAGCAGGCGAAGAACGATCCGGAACTCAAAACACTCCGGTCCGCGCCGGAGTTTGGGAAGCTGCTACAAGAGTTTGCGCGAAAACCCGCTTAGTTAGGATCGGCGGGCGCGTTTCCGGCGAGACCACAGAATGGCGCCCAGCCCGGTTCCGACCAGAATCACGGACGCCGGTTCGGGGACTGGGTCGATGGCACCCTGAGTATAGAGAATATCGAGTTCGGAGCCATCCACCGTGAAGCCGCAAAAAGCGAAGATGTCGCTCGAGCACGAGTAGGATTTGCTCGAGTCAAAGGGGGTCTGGATCAAGATATCGGTGATCTTCATTCCCGTGCCGTTGAAGAAATCGAGGAAACCGCCGCCGTTCTCATTCGCACTGAAAGATGGCGGGAATGGGGTGCTCTTGCCGCCCTTATTGACGATCATCGATGGATCGCCACAATCCGGACAGTCAAAACTGTTCTGAGTGAACCCATCTGTACTTTCGCCCGTGTTGATCAGGTCGGTGAATGACTGACCGGGTTCCCAACTCCCAAATCCATTCGGATCTGTGGGAAACACGCAGGTGTTTCCTTCAACAATGCAGTCATTCAGATTGAGGGTGAAATGCGAGACTGGCGCAAGAAGCGACGCTTGAGCGCTCGACACACTCAGCAAAATCAACACACCCAGAAATCCGGCTACCACAAACCTCATTTCACCCCTCCGTAAAACGTTAACAAGTTGGACGCTAACTGCAGTTAACTCGCCAATTACAGAAGCAGAGATAACATATTTATAATCATAGACTTGAATGTAACTTAATCCGGCTTTGACTTCCGGGCCTGGTCCCGAAACTTAAGAATTAACCCAAAACCTTTGCAATCGCCGATTCAGTAATGCTTCATCCGCGAACGGATGCGGCGGGCAATCTTTTCGATTTCTTCGGTTTTCTTCAAGCTCGCGATGGAAAGGACGTGCGCGTCGTCTTTTTCGATTTCCGCTTTGAGACTCTCGGCAAGATCGACCAGTTGCGCGGCATCTTTGATGGACTTTTCGTGTTCCTCCCTAACAATCTCATCTGTTTGCAGCTTTCCGTTGGGCAGGCGAGTCGGTTCCGGCGTAGTCGTATCCGGCTGCGCCTGATGCGGAGCCTGGCCCAGCAGCATCCAGGCAGCCAGCAACGCGGTGGCAGGAAGGAATAATCTTTTCATCGGATTGGCCCTCCGGTAAGACGCAAAACCAGTTGTTATGATAGCCAAGATGCAAGCGGTGAACGTAGGAGTGGTGGGGCTGGGCAACGTGGGCTCGGGTACGCTCGCGGTATTGGCGGAAAACGCCGAGCAGATTACCCAGAAGCTGGGTTTTCCGCTCCACGTGACCATGGTGTGCAGCCGGTCGGTGGAGTCGAAGAAGCTGCCGGAGTCTTTGGGGGCTGTAAAGCGCACGACGGATTGGCGCGAAGTTGTTTCCCATCCGGAAGTGGATATCGTGGCGGAACTGGTGGGAGGCACTTCGGTTGCGGCCGACATCATTGATGGGGCGATCGCCCATCGCAAATCCGTGGTGACCGCCAACAAAGAGTTGATGGCGAGCTGCGGCTCTGAGATTTGGGACCGGGCCATCCGCGCCGGAATCAACCTGGCGATGGAAGCGAGCGTGGCAGGGGGCATTCCCATTCACGCGGTGCTGCGCGAGGGCATATCCGGAGATCGGGTCACGGCGCTCTACGGAATCCTGAACGGGACCAGCAACTACATCCTGACGGAGATGGAGAAGCATGGGACGGCGCTGGCCGAGGTATTGGCGGAAGCGCAGCGGCTGGGCTACGCGGAGGCCGATCCGAGCGCCGATATCGATGGCTTCGATGCGCGCTCGAAGCTGGCGATCCTCGCGGCGCTGGCGTTCGGCGAACGCATCACGCCAGCGGACATTTTCGTGGAAGGCATTCGCCGGATTTCGCCCATGGATTTCCGTTATGCGCACCAGTTGGGACACACGATCCGGCTGATCTGCGCAGCTCGGCAAATGCCGGATGGGTTGATCCTTTCGGTGCGTCCGGCTCTGATCGGCACGCAGACGATTATCGCGGGTGTGCAAGGAGCGTACAACGCGGTTTGGGTGAAGGGCCGATTCGGGCAAGACACGTTTTACTATGGGCGCGGGGCCGGCCCGCTACCCACAGGAGTCGCGGTGGCAAGCGACCTGATGCGGGTTGCGCGCGAGATCCGGTATGGGCGGCCGGAGCGCGTTTCACCCTTCGCACATGAGCGGCTGGGCGAGTACAAGCCGCTCTCGGTGTCGAGCGAGAAGTGCGCGTACTATTTGCGGTTTCGCGTGGATGACCGGCCGGGGATCATTGCGGCACTGGCGGGAATCCTGGCGGAACAGCACATCAGTCTGGAAGCCGTGCTGCAATTGCCGGGCGAACCCGAGCATGATTTGCCGTTCGTGATCACGCTCGAGCCGACCGAGGAACACGCCATGCGGGAGGCCGTGCAGAAGATGTCGCATCTGGATTTTCTGCGTGAGCCGCCGCTGGCGCTGCCCATGGAGCCATCGCTGTGAAGAAGGTGTCAGGTTCCAGGTGCCAGGTGTTAGGGGCTGCCCTGCTGCTGTCCGCGTTCCTCCTGGGCGGGCAGGTAGCCAAGGACGCGAACGAGCGGTATCAGACGCCGGAGGGGCGGGCGGCGATTGGCAAGGGACTCTCGTCTCCGGATCGGGACGCGCGGCAGAAGCCGCGGGAGCTGGTGGCGGCGATGGGGCTGCGAGCGGGGATGGTGGTGGCTGACATCGGCACGGGGACCGGATACATGCTGCCGTTTCTGAGCGAGGCGGTGGGAGCGGGCGGACACGTCTTAGGTGAAGATATTTTTCCCGATTTTCTGGAGAAGGCCAAAGCTGCTGCCAACGAGCACAAGTTGACCAATGTCGAGTTCGTTCATGGAACCGAGACCGATCCCTCGCTTCCGGCGAACGGCGTGGACGTAGCGCTGGCGCTGGACACGTATCATCACTGGAACTACCCGGAGAAGATGCTGGCGGCGCTTTATCATGAGCTGCGCGATGGCGGGCGGCTGGTGCTGGTGGAATATCACCCAAGGGCGAATGGGCTGCCGGCGAATCACATCCGTCTGGACGAAGCGGACGTGATCAAAGAAATTGAGGCGAATCATTTCCAGGTGGTTTCGCAGCGCGAGTACTCCAAAGAACAATACATGGTGGTGTTCGAGAAGAAGTGAACGGCTGTTTTCACCGCCGAGACGCAGAGACGCCGGAAGAAAGCTAGCGCGCGTATAGCGGCGCGATGGATACGAGCGCAAGGCCGGCAACGAACAGGACGAGCATAATTCCGACTAGCAGGCGTACCCGTCCGGTGGCGCCGGCGAATTCTTTCCAGACAATCAAGCCCCAAAGGGCACTGACCATCGTCGCTCCCTGACCGATGGCATAGCTGATGGCGGGCCCGACTTGCACGAGCTCGGGCGCGCTGGCGGCGACGAAGTTGGCGATGGTGCCTGTGGCCCAGACGATACCGCCGAAGATGCCGAGCCAGTGTTGGCGGCCGGTGCCGGTGAAATACTCGCGCATTGTGACGGGCGGGCCTTCGACGGGGAATCGCATGAAGAACAGGTTGAAGACGAAAGTGGAGAGGAAGACGCCGACGGTGAAGACGAACCCGATGGCGTAGGGGCCGAGGCCTTGGGGGCCGGACTTGCCCATTTCTACGATGGGGAAAAATGAGCCCATGAGCAGTCCGCTGACCAGGCTGAGCATGATGCCTTTGCCGGAGACCTTGTGCTCACTCGCGGCGGATTTTGCCGACTCAAGCGCGCGATAAGCGAGGGCGTCGATCACAATCGCGCCGACGACGATGGCGGCACCGGTAAACAGCAGTGTCGGATTTCCCTGCGGCTTGAGCGTGTAATTCCAAATGACGCCGATGACGAGCGCTAGACCGATGCCTACGGGAAACGCGACCGCGAGGCCGGCCAGCGAAATCGCCGCGACCAGAAGGATGTTGGCCAGATTGAAAACGACGCCGCCGATGGCGCCGAACAGGATTTGCCGCGCGCCCGCGTGGGCGAGATCGGCGGTGAAGGACAGGCCGTCGGATCCTGCGGAGCCAAACGTCAGCGCATAGATTGCGGCGGCGATCAGGACGCCGAGCGAGTAATCGTAGTAGAAGAGCTCAAAGCGCCACTTGCCGGCGAGCTTGAAGGTGTTAGCCCACGACCCCCAGCAGAGCATGCTGACGAGCGTAATCAGCAGCGCGGCGCCGTAGGTCTGAGGAAGAATCAAGTGGAAGCGTACAGCACGCGAGTATGCGCGGTCAAGCCGGAGACATCAGCTAGGCCACCATCTTGTGCGGATCGATGACGAACTTTTTCGCGGCGCCTTTATCGAAGTCCTGGTAGCCTTTGGGCGCGTCGTCGAGCGAGATCATGGTGACGTTGACCGCCTTGGCCGGGTGGAACTTGTCATAAAGAATCGCGTGCATCAACTGGCGGTGATAGCGCATCACGGGGCACTGGCCGGTGGTGAAGACATGCGATTTGGCCCAACCGAGCCCGATGCGAATGCTGAGATTGCCGGTCTTGGCGGCCTGATCGACGCCGCCGGGGTCATCGGTGACATAGAGACCCGGAATTCCCAGCCGGCCGCCCGCCTGGGTGATGGTCATGAGCGAGTTGAGCACGGTGGCGGGTTGCTCGACCGCAGCATCCTTACCGTGACCACGGGCTTCGAAGCCAACGCAATCGACCGCGCACTCGACCTCGGGGATGCCGACGATCTGCTCGATCTGCTCGCCGAGCGTGCCGCCCTGGCGGAGGTCGATCACCTCACAACCGAAGCTTTTCGCTTGCGCGAGGCGTTCCGGGATCATGTCGCCGACGATCACGCATGCCGCGCCCAGCAACTGGCAGCTTACCGCGCACGCAAGGCCTACCGGACCTGCGCCGGCCACGTACACAATCGAGCCCGGCCCGACTCCGGCGGTGACTGCGCCATGATAGCCGGTGGGGACGATGTCGGACAGGAGCGTGAGGTCCTTGATCTTGGCCATCGCACGGGCTTTGTCGGGCAGGCGGAGAAGATTGAAATCGGCGTAAGGCACCATCACGTATTCCGCCTGCCCGCCGACCCATCCGCCCATATCCACGTAGCCGTAGGCGGCACCGGGCCGCGCCGGATTCACGTGCAGGCAGATACCCGTCTTGCCTTCTTTGCAGTTGCGGCAGCGGCCGCACGCAATGTTAAAGGGCACCGAAACAAGATCGCCGACTTTGACGAACTCCACGTCGCGTCCGGCTTCGATGACTTCGCCGGTGATCTCATGCCCCAGAACCAGCCCCTTGGGGGCGGTGGTACGGCCGCGCACCATATGCTGGTCGCTGCCGCAGATATTGGTGCAGACAATTTTCAGAATGACGCCGTGCTCGCACTTGCGCGAGCCGAGCGCCAACTTGGGAAAGTCGATGCTCTGTACCTCGACTTTGCCGGGGCCCATGTATGCAACACCACGATTGGTTGCCATTGTGTTCCGCTCCTTGCGAGGCAGACATGACATCAGAAAACCAGCGATCCGTCAAGCGGAAAACAGTGCGATTTGATGCAGTCTTGACTAGCCTGGGGACTTGTGTTGTTATGCGACGGAGGTAAAAACGACAAAATGATCAATCTGGAAACGGCGCGCAGAGTGATTGCGGCGGCCGAGAGGAAAGCAGCCGAGATCGGGCAACCGATGAACATTGCGGTGGCGGACGCGGGCGGCAACCTGGTGGCGCACGTGCGCATGGACGGCGCGTGGATCGGCAGCATCGACATTTCCATCAACAAGGCGTTCACTTCGCGCGCCTTTGATATTGCGACCAAGGATCTGGCGCAGCATTCGCAATCGGGCGGGCAGTTCTTCGGCATCCACGTGTCGAACCATGGACGAATCATGATTTTCGCCGGCGGCATTCCACTCAAAGAGGGCGGCAAGGTAGTGGGCGCGATCGGCGTGAGCGGCGGGTCCGGTGAGCAGGATCACGCAGTGGCGGAGGCGGGAGCGGCGGTGGTGAAGTAGGGCACGACTCAGTCGTTCTCAACACGCGCGAAAAAATTCACAGAATTTCATCGAGATCGCGAAAGTATCGCGACGAGCGTTCGTTAACTTGCCCCGCCCTCATCTCGCGCGATAGTCTTGCCAGACATGCTCAAAGCCGAACTGCCGCGCAAACTGGGATTGCTGGACGCTACCGTCATCCTGATCGGCACGGTGATTGGGTCGGCGATTTTCATTGTTCCGAGCGCGGTGGCGCGCAGTTTGCCGTCGACGGGGCTCATCCTGGCGGCGTGGGCGTTGGGAGGGTTGCTCACGTTTTTCGGGGCCTTGGCTTACGCGGAATTGGGCGCGATGATGCCGGACACGGGCGGCCAGTATGTGTACCTGCGCGAAGCGTACGGTCCACTGGTCGGATTTCTGAGCGGCTGGGCGAGCTTCCTGGTAATGCAGTCCGGCGCGATCGCCACGGTTTGCGCCGGATTCTCCATTTACCTTTCGTATTTCGTGAAGCTGAGCCCGATCGAGGCCAAGCTGGCGAGTGTCACGCTGATCGCAGTGCTGACCGCCGTGAATTATCGGGGCGTGCGGTTGGGAGCGGGGGTACAGCGGGTGTTTACGTTCCTGAAACTCGCGGGACTGGCGGTGGTGGTGATCAGCGCGTTTCTGGGCCCGCGCCACGCGGTGGATAGCGCCAGCGTTCCCGCGTCGGCATTCTCGGCGAGCAGCTTCGGCGTGGCGATGATCGCGTGCCTGTGGGCGTATGAGGGCTGGAACTGTGTCAGCTTCGTGGCCGGGGAAGTGAAGCGGCCGGAACGCAACCTGCTGCTGGCTCTGGCGCTCGGAACGGGGTCGCTGATCGCCATTTACCTGACGGCGAACATCGCGTACATGCGCGCTCTTTCCTTGCCGGCGCTTGCGGCATCGGGCCGGGTGGCGGCGACCGTGGCCGAAACCACCATGGGGGCGATCGGCGGGAAGCTGGTATCGCTCACCATACTACTTTCGATTATCGGCGCGGCCAACGGCGGCATCCTCACCTTCGCGCGGATTTACTTCGCGCAGGCGCACGACGGCTTGTTCTTCCAAGCCGTGGGCAGAGTGCACCGGCGCTTTGAGACACCGCACGTTTCGATCGTGGTGCAGGGCATTTGGGTATCGGTGCTGGCGCTCTCGGGCACGTATGAGATCCTGTTCTCATACGTGGTTTTCGCCGCCTGGATCTTTTACGGATTGGCAGTCATCGGAGTCCTGGTGCTGCGCCGCAAAGCTCCGAACGCGCCGCGCCCTTACAAGATGTGGGGGTATCCGGTGACGCCGCTGCTGTTTGCCGGCATATCGTTCTGGTTCGTAGTGAATACTATTGTGAGCACACCGGGCCCGTCGGTGATGGGACTGGCCATTGTGGCGACGGGAATCCCGGTGTATTACATTTGGCGAAGATTCGCGTCCAATAGCTAAATCTATGCTGAAAACGCCCGTGGTTCTTTTTGTATTGGCGGCTGCCATTGCGGCGCCGCCCGCGACACGGCCGCCGGAAACGCGCACCGATGACGTCGTCGATACGGTGCATGGTGTGACGATACGCGACCCCTACCGGTGGCTTGAGGACCAGCAAAGTCCCGAAACTCGAAAGTGGATTGACGCGGAGAATGCTTACACGCGCTCCGTGCTCGACCAACTGCCAGGGCGCGCGGCCATCAGCAAGCGCCTCGAGGAATTGCTGAAGACGGACCGCATCGGACTGCCGGTGGTGCGCAACGGCCGCTATTTTTTCATGCGCCGGCTGGCGGATGAGAACCAGTACACCCTTTGCTTGCGCGTGGGCGCGCGGGGAGCGGACGAGGTGCTGATCGATCCGAATAAGTCCGAGGGCGGGGCTACGTCGGTGACCATCATGGATGTTTCCGACGATGGGAAGTGGCTCATTTATGGGACGAGGCACGGCGGAGAAGACGAACTCGCCGTGACCATTCTGGATGTGGACAGCCGCAAGGAAGTGGACCACATGCCTCGCGCGCGCTACGAATCGATGCGCCTCAGTCCCGACAACCACGACCTCTACTACGGAAAGCATCTGGAGGAGGGCTACCGCATCTATCACCGCTCCATTGGTGCGGACGCCGGCGCCGATGAAGAAATCTTCGGCAAAGGCACCGACGCGACGGAAAGTGTGGCGTGCGATCTTTCGCGTGACGGCCGGTACTTGGGTTTATACATCAGCCACGGATGGGGCAAGAAGGCAGAAGTTTACGTGCGGGACCTGAAGAACCATGGGCCGATTGTCACCGTGGTGAACGACATCGACGCCGATTTCAGCCCGACGTTCGGCGGCGACCGCCTGTACATGCAAACCAACTGGAAGGCGCCGAACGGGCGCATTCTCGCGGTGGATCTGGCCGACCCGGCGCGCGACAAGTGGAAGGAAGTGGTGCCGGAGAGCAAACCAGTGATCGAAAGCTTTTCGGTAGCGCATGACGGACTGGCGGTCAGCTATCTGGAGAACGTCAATTCGCGGGTGAGGCTTTTCGATGCGGATGGGAAACCGCGGCGCGACATCGCGTTCCCGACGCTCGGGACCGTGACCACGCTCGATAGCGAATGGGAGAGCGACGAGGCTTTCTACATCTTTACGTCGTTTGCGCAACCGCCGACCACGTATCGTTACGAGATCTCCTCCGGCAAGCAGGAAGTGTGGGCGCAGGTCAAGACGCCGATCAATCCGGCGCAGTTCGAGGTAAAGCAGGTTTGGTACACGTCGAAGGATAAGACGCGCGTTCCCATGTTCCTGGTTTACAAGAAGGGGTTGAAGCTGGATGGGGCGCGGCCCACGCTGCTTTACGGCTACGGCGGCTTCCTGGTGAACCAGACGCCGGCGTTCCGTACCGATGCCGTTATCTTCGCCGAGCATGGCGGTGTGTTCGCGGTGGCGAACTTGCGCGGCGGCGGCGAGTTTGGCGAGAAATGGCATCGGGCGGGAATGCTCGAAAACAAGCAGAACGTTTTCGACGATTTCATCGGTGCGGCGGAGTGGCTGATCGAGAACGGCTACACGAAACCGGCGCACCTTGCGATCATGGGCGGATCGAATGGCGGTCTGTTGATGGGCGCCATGATCACCCAGCGACCCGATCTGTTCCGGGCCGTCGCCTGCCTGTTTCCGCTGCTCGACATGCTGCGCTATCAGAACTTTCTGCTGGGCAAACTTTGGGTGCCGGAATACGGATCGGCGGAAGACGCCAAGCAGTTTCAGGTGATCTACAAATATTCGCCCTATCAGCACGTGAAGAAAGGTGTGAAATACCCGGCGATCCTCTTCGTCACCGGCGACTCGGATACGCGTGTCGCGCCGTTGCATGCGCGCAAGATGGCGGCACTGGTGCAAGCATCGACAGCCTCAGACCGGCCTGTTCTGCTGCGTTATGACACCGAAGCGGGACACTCCGCCGGGCTGCCCGTTTCCAAGCAGGTGGAGCAACAGACGGACGTACTCGGCTTCCTACTGGCGGAAGTAGGCGCGGGATAGGTAAGGATATAATGAGAGTCAGCAGATGGCTGAATCGTCGAAAGTATACAGCTACACGGTCATTTTCGAGCGGCTGCCAGAAGGTGGCTACAACGTCGTTGTACCCGCAATTCCGGAAATCTGCACTTTCGGCGAAACCCGCGCCGAAGCGCGATTAATGGCGGAAGACGCGATCCGGTGTTATCTGGAGAGCGTCTTGCGCACCGGCGAGGAAATTCCCGCCGACGTGGAGCCTGCCACAGAACGCGTAGCCGTTACGGTTCACTAGCCGGCTGTGGCCCGGATTCCTGTCCTAAAGCCGCGTGAGGTCGTGCGCGCTCTCGAGCGGGGTGGACTCTATATCCATCACCAGGTGGGAAGTCATGCGCGCCTGCTGCACCGGAGCAGAAGTGACCTGCACGTCACTGTACCAATTCATTCTAAAGATCTGCCTCCGGCGCTGCTCAAGCGCATCCTAAAGCAGGCGAGCCTTAGCCTCGAGGAGTTCCTCGACCTTCTTTGATCGAGCTTACGTGCTTGTCCGTTCGTCCAACTGCGCCAGCACGTGCGGCCAGGCATCGCGATGGCGATCGCGCGACTCTTCATCCGGAAAGCCGGCGTGCGCCAGGCGCAACAATGTTCCGGCGCCTTGGGGAGCGAGTTCGACTGTCACCACTGTTTCGGCGCCTCGGGTCGCGCCAGTGACCCAGGTTAATTCCACCAGTCGATCGGGCTCGAGCCGCAGGAACCGGCCGTAGTGCGGATGCCGCTGCCCTTCAAACGCAGTCTCGAAAAAGAAGGCGCTGGCGACCTCGCCTTGCATGATCACCGTTCCGGGAGCGGCGAACCAGCGATCGAACTGCTGCGTCCAAGCCCGGTAGAGGACAGCGGGCGCTGCTGTCATCGTTCGTTCTACGGTCAAGCCGAGCGGCCTACCGGAAAGGTCCGGCGATTCGATGGAGGTCGCCATGGCCTTGCCTACGCGATGTCGCGATACGACACGGCCGTTTCAATTTCGGATTGCGGTTTGCCGTCGATTTCCGCGTAGGGAAAGATGAAGTAATTCAGCGGTTCGCCTTGCTGCGGCGGGTTGAGCACCAGGTCGCGCCCGCGTGAGAACTCGACGCGATTTTCGTCGAGCGCGCCGAAGAAATACTCGCGCCGGCTGGGATCCTTGGCGGCTTCGGACGCGTCCACCGGCACCCAGCCATTCCCTGCAGCGAAGAATTCGGCCCAGCAATGATAGCCGGCGATGCGCCCTTCGCCACGCTGCGCGGGCACGGGAAAACCGATGGTAAAACGTGCCGGCACACCCACGGCGCGCGCGTAACCGATGAAGATCGCATGGAAATCGGTGCAGTTGCCGCGCCGGGTTTCACAGGCATAGTAGATGTCGCCGCGTCCCCAGCCCTTGCCGGTCTTGTCATATTTCACCGTGGCGACAACGTGGTTATAAATCGCGCGGGCCTTTTCCAGGTCGGTGCCGGCGCCGGCTCCATCGACCACTTCGCGCGCCCATTTGCGGATGGTGTCATCGAGGGGCACCAGGCGGTCGGGCCGCAAGTAACGCGCGTGCTCCTCTGCGGTCAGGCTCGTAGTCTCGAGAGCCACGGGAGTGGTGCGGACAACGCGCTCGCGCCGGGTAACTCGATAACGCAATTTGACGGCGAGACGATCCGCATCGGCAGTGGCTTTGCCGATGTGCAGAATCCGATTTCCGTTGGCGCCGGTTTCGATGAAATATGGTTCCGGCACTTCCACGTGCAGCAGTTCGACCCTCTGAAACTCGTCCGCATGGGCCACGGGCATCCAGAGCCTGAGATGGTCGGTTTTCGGAATGCCGGTGAGAGCGGACTCATATTCGAGCTCAAAGCTGCGCTCCCGGGCAGAATCCGATGCGGCTTGAGAATTGTGTGCCACAAGACACGCCATGGAGCCAAGCAAAGCGCGCCGAGTGATGTGCATGAGGATAATCTACCGCATCATGTGTCGAGAGCAAGGGAGCTTACAGTACAAACGGGATGAGCGCCTTCACTTCGCGGCGGTACTGCGCGTATTCAGCGCCGAACTGTTCCAGCAGAAACTGCTCTTCGATCTGCGACTTTCCCCACCAGTGGATCAACGCCACGACCACGGCGAGCAGGCCGCGAAGCTCACCCAGCGCGAGCGCGGTACCGAGCATCGCCAGCACGAATCCGGCATAGATGGGATGGCGCACGATGGCGTATGGCCCGCGGCGCACCAGATTGTGATCTTGTTTAATGGTCACCCTGCCGCTCCAGTTGCGGCCGAGAAAAAAGCGCGCCCAAATTGCAACGGCTACGCCGGCCACCGTGAGGACAAAGCCGGCGGCCGCGAACGGCTGCGAATCCGGCACGAAACGCCACGCCAGCGGGCCGATGCTGAGGCGACTCCAGAAGAGTAGTGCGAACGCCGCCACAATCAGGAATGCATGAATCAGTAAGGAAACGGAAGGCTGTGTGCGTTTGTTCCGCTTCGCCGTGATCGCGCCCACAGCCCAAACGATAACCAGGATGAGCCAAGGAATATTTATGTACTCGCGGAAATCCACGGCAAGCCACCTCCTTGAAATTTCCTATACGAGGCCCGCCGGAAGGAAGTTCACTCAACCGGCGTTTTATTCCACGGCGGGCTTCTCGAACTGCGCCAGAAACCTTTTCCGGCTCTCAACGATCACCCGGCGCGCCTCGCGCGGATCACCCCAGCCGCGCATCTCCGTGACCTTGCCTTCGAGCTCCTTGTAAATTGCGAAGAAGTGCTCGATCTCGCGGCGGATGTGAGGAAAGATCTGGTCGAGCGTGTGGATCTGATCGTAACGCGGGTTGTGCGTTGGAACGGCGATGATTTTTTGGTCGCCGATTTTGCTGTCCACCATGTGCAGCACGGCCACGGGCCGCACTTCGATCAGACATCCGGAGAAGCTGGGCTGGTCGACCAGGACCAGTACGTCCATGGGATCTTCGTCTTCCGCGATTGTTCCCGGAATGAAGCCGTAGTCGCCCGGATAGTGCATAGGTGAATAGAGCGTCCGGTCGAGCCGAAACACGCCCAGGCCGCGATCATACTCGTACTTATTGCCGGAATTCTTGGGAATCTCGACGATCATGCGGACGATTTCGGGACTCTCGGGTCCCGGGTCGATCTCGTGCAGGAGTGGCATCTTTTTCAGCGTAGCGCATGGCCGGAGTCAGCCGGTTGCACGGGTGCCGGCCGGGGCGCGGTTGCATCGGCCGCCAGGATGGTGTATTCAGAAAGGCGCACTCATTTTTTGGGAAGTACCAAGAACGCAATTAAGAGGCGCCATGAAAGTTTCCCTGGGCAGTTGGGCATTTTCCTTCGGACCGTTCGCGGACCATCCGATTCCATTCGAAAAAACAGTGAAGCGGCTTTCCGAAGCCGGCTATGACGGCATCGAGATCTGCGGGTTTCCACCTCACGTTACGCTGGACCGTTATCCGACCAAGGAGTCGCGACGGGAATTGGTCGAGTTCCTGCGCGACAATCGACTGGGCATTTCCGGCTATGCCGCGGATTTCACCAGCGTGAATCCGGTGATCGCGGGAAACAAGGACCGCTACCTCGACCTAGTGCGGCGTAACGCGGAGATGTGCGCGGACATTGGCAGCCCGTGCCTTCGCGTCGACACGATCGCGGCGCCGGGATCGATTGCGGACGAAGACTATGCATCGTCCTTCAGCCGCTTGGCGGAAGTCTGGCATGATGCCGCCGGAATCGTTCAGGACGCTGGCGTGCGGATGGTCTGGGAGTTCGAGCCGGGGTTCGCTTTTAACAAGCCATCAGAAGTAGTCGCCCTGCACCAGCAGGTGGCGCACCCGAATTTCTTCGTGATGTTTGACACTTCCCATGCCTATATGTGCGCCGTGGTTGGCGCACGGCAGCACGGCGACAAGGAGACGCTCGCAGGCGGCGTGGCCGAGTTTCTGGAAAAGCTCAAAGGCCGCATCGGCGCGATCCACCTGATCGACTCCGATGGCACGCTGCATGGCGATGAGACCAGCACGCACCGCCCGTTTCGCGAAGGTTTCATCGACTTTTCGGCCCTCGCGCCGAAATTGCTGGACGTTCCGAAAATTGAGTGGTGGTGCATCGACATGTGCTTTTGGGCGGGATCCTGGGAGTTGGTTGAGCCGAGCCTGTTATTCGTTCGCAATCTGCTAGGCGCCCAAGCAGCGGTAGCATGAACCGGCGCACATTCCTGCAGGTGGCCGCAGCAGGGCCCATCACCCTGCCTGAGTTTCACCCGAAAAGCATGTTGCACGTGCCGGAGCATCCGGTGCCACGCGCGAAATTTCCCGCCATCGATGTGCATACGCATCTGTTCGGGGCGGGCCGCAAAGCGGCTCCCGATTCTCCCGAGGCCCACGCCGAACTGGCCCAGACTGCCAAATACATGGACGAGTGCAACGTCCAAACGCTGCTCAATCTGACCGGCGGCAACTCGCAAACACTGCCGGCGATTCACAAAGCAATGTCGGATTTCGGCAGTCATTTTCTAACCGCCGCGGAACCCGCATGGTCGCGCGCCAGTGAGCCGGGCTATGCCAAGTGGCAGGCGGAGGACTTGCAGAAGTGCAAGCAGGAAGGCGCCGTCGCGCTGAAGATCCTCAAGACTCTGGGGCTCTATCTGCGCGAAAACGGAAAGCTGGTCGCGGTTGACGATCCGCGTTTCGATCCTATGTGGGACGCCGCGGGATCGCTCGATATGCCGGTCCTGATCCACACTGGCGACCCGGGCGCATTCTTCACCCCGATTGACCGGTTCAACGAGCGCTACGAAGAGCTCCAGAACCATCCCGATTGGTCGTTCTACGGCCGCGACTTTCCGGCGCGACATGAACTGCATGAGGCTCGCAACCGCGTGGCTGCGCGGCATCCCAAGACGAAATTTATCTATTTGCATGTCGGTAATGATGCCGAGGACCTAGCCGAGGTTGGCGGATGGCTGGATCGCTATCCGAACGTCAACGTGGATATCGCGGCGCGATTGGGAGAACTGGGCCGCCAGCCGCGAGGCGCGCGGAAGTTCTTCGAGCGCTACCAAGACCGCATTGTCTTCGGAACCGACGCGACCTGGAATGCCGGAAAAGAACTACCCCAGCAGAATCTGAAGCCCGAGATGTACCGCTGCTATTTCCGGTTTCTCGAAACCGACGACGAGTACTTCGACTATGCTCCGTCAGAAGTGCCGCCGCAGGGACGCTGGAAGATCTACGGTATTGCGCTGCCGGACGGAATCCTAAAGAAGATCTACCACAACAATGCGGCGCGGCTGTTGCGGCTCCAGACGATCTAGCGTCAGCGCGCGACCTTCACCGGCACGCTGGCTTCCACGTCCTGCCACGCCAGCTTGAGTGTGAAGCCATCGCCCGCGGGCGTCATGCTGATGGTGAACTCTTCCACCGGCGAGCTGAGTTTGGTCACATGCAGCTTGGTACGCCCGACATCCTCGGACGCATGCTTGTCGTAGTCGAATGCGCCCCATTGCTTGGCGACTTTGTTGATGATCAACGTCCAGGACTCCGGTTCGGGAATGGTGAATAGAGAATAGGTGCCCTTGGGAACTTTCAAGCCGTTGATATCGAGGTCGGCATTGGTCTCGATGGTAGTTGCTTCGTCGGCGCCGGTGCGCCACACCTTTCCGTAGGGCTCGTGTTCGCCTATCATTTTGCGTCCGTGAAGCGACGGCCGGCCATAAGTAATGGTCACCTTGTGGCCGCCAACTTCCACGGAGGTGGATTCGTGCGGGCTTTTATACTGCGCCGGAGCCAGGGTGGTCAAGCCGAAAAGG
>Ga0335071_10000946_pt1 | contig 31324 bp, 32 predicted proteins | sample Lox_Sample_15_FD_206724 | JGI IMG/M metagenome (GOLD analysis project Ga0335071, IMG submission 206724) | Soil microbial communities from Loxahatchee National Wildlife Refuge, Florida, United States - Lox_Sample_1.5 | ecosystem: Environmental > Terrestrial > Soil > Wetlands | place: USA...
GGCCCCATTCGCAGGTGAACGGCACGAACCGCGATCATCGCAGGGACCTCCGCCTCGCGCTTGACCGATCTTCACCGGTTCAAGCCTCCTTCGGAGTCAGTCCATGTCCCGCCTCCTGCCCGCGTTCTGCGCGGCTGCCGCCATGACGGCGGCGCCTTCCATTACCCTTGCTCAAGCTCCCGCTAACGCCGACCAGCCGAACCTCCCGCCCGTGGTCGTGAGCCCGTCGGCCGCCAAGAAGCCCAAAGTGGTCCGCTCGAATGAGCGCCCGCGCCGGGCGCTGGTACGTGCGGCTGCCTCACCTGCCCCCGAAGCGGCCAAGCCGCCAACAGAAGTCGGCAGCAGCCAGTCAGGCGCGGGATTGGGAGGCCGCCTGACCGGCTACACGGTCGACTTCGGCGCTCCGGCGACGGAGCCTGTGAAAAAATTGGGTCCCACTGACCGACGCCGGAGCCAAGGGCTTGTCCGCTATGATTCACTTACGCCGCCAAGCGGAGTGATTCGAGATGAGTGAGGCGCGGGTTATCCGGCCGGATCGGGCGCAGACGCGCTGGGACTTCATTGACCTTGAGGCGATGCTGCCACCCGATCATCGGGCGCGGGTGGTGTGGGGCTTCGTCGAGAGCCTGGAATTGACGGAGCTTTATGACGCGATCAAATCGCGCGAGGGAGAGGCGGGGCGACCGGCGGCGGACCCTGCAGTGCTGCTTGCACTTTGGCTGTATGCCACGGTGGAAGGTGTCGGCTCGGCGCGCGAGCTCGATCGACTGACGGAGCGCGATCTTGCCTATCGCTGGATCGCCGGTGGGGTTCCGGTGAACTATCACGGCTTGGCGGACTTCCGGGTCGCTCACCCGGCCGTGCTCGACCGCCTTCTGACCGAGAGCGTGACGGTGCTGATTGCGCAGGGGCTGGTGTCGCTCGATGAGATCGCCATCGACGGCACCAAGGTGCGTGCGAACGCCAGCCGCGAATCGTTCAAGACCGCAGCGAAGCTGGAGCAGATCGAAGCCAAGGTGGCGGCCCGGCTTGGCGCCCTCAAAGCGGAAATCGATGGTGCCCCGGACGCCAGCATGCGACGACGGCGGGCGGCTCGGGAACGGGCCGCACAGGATGTCAAGCAGCGTGCCGCCGAGGCGCGCCGGGCCCTGGAACAGATCCGGGCAGAGAAGGCCGAACGCGCCAAGACGCATGCCAAGGATGAGGCCAAGAAGTCCGAGGCCAGGGTCTCGCTGAGTGATGTCGACGCGCGCAGCATGCGCTTTGCGGATGGTGCGGTCCGGCCGGCTTATAACGCCCAGATCGCGGCGGTTCCGCGGGAGGGCGTCATCGTCTCGATCCGAATGACCGATCGGCGCAACGATTCGGGACTTGCGGCGCCGATGATCGAGGACGTCGTGCGGCGATATGGCCGGGTCCCGGCCAAGCTGCTGGTCGACACACATTACGCGACCGCCGAAGACATTGCGATGCTCGCCGAACACCCGGCCGGTCCGGTGGCGGTCTATGCGCCAACACCGAGCGAGCGCCCCGATGTCGAGATCACGGCGGGGGCACTGCGCAACCGCCGTTACAGGCGGCGGCATGAGCCGCAAGCGGTCAAGGACTGGCGCGATCGGATGGCGACCGCAGCCGGCAAGGCAATCTATGCGACACGCAAGTTCATCGAGCGCATCAATGCGGATCGCAAGAACCACGGCTTCGGCCATCTCCACCTGCGCGGATTGCTCAAGGTTCAATCCGAGGCCCTGCTGCATGCGCTTGCCCACAATCTGATGGCTGCTCAACGACTGAGGCTGGAGGCCGCATGACCACCGACCAGCCTCTCTAGGCTGGCTCAACCTGGACCGACCACCCGCTCCGAACGTCGCAGCGGGGTCGCAAGAGTTTGAACACCTGATTCCCTCACAGGCTCGACGGCGGGAAAGGACAACACGCCGATCCTGCAGACGCCGGCCAATGTCCAGGTCGTGCCGCGCCAAGTCATGGACGACCACCAGGACATTTCGGTGCGGGACGCCGTCGTCGGCTACGTCAGCAGCGTGCAGCCGCCGAGCACGACACCGTCAAGCAACAATTTCTACGACGGATTCAACATTCGCGGCTTCGACAACGCGAACATCTACCGAAACGACCTGCGGCTTTTCGAGATCACCGGGATCGAGACGGCGAATCTTCAGTCGATCGAAATCCTCAAAGGTCCGGCGGCGATGCTGTTCGGGCGGCTGGAGCCCGGCGGCATCATCAATCTCGTTCCCAAGCGTCCTCTCGACGTGCCCTATGCCTCGATCCAGGAGCAGTTCGGTTCATGGGGACTGACGCGGACGACAATCGATTCGACAGCCCCTCTGACGCCAGACAAGACCTGGCTCTACCGGGTCAACCTCGACTACACCCGCGCCGACTCCTTTACCGACTTCGTCAACAATAAGAACTTCTTCATCGCTCCGACAGTCACCTAACGGCCGAATGATCAGTTCCGCTTCAACCTGGACTTCGAGTACCAGAAGTCCAGCTTCGTCGACAACTCGCTGGGCATCCCGGCGGTCGGGACGAGACCGGCCGACGTCCCGGTCAGCCGCTATCTGCAAGCCCCGGCCTTGGCGGTGGCAAATCCGAATCAGCAAGAGCGCGAGCTGATCGGCTACGACTGGACCTATGACATCAACAAGGATTGGAGCATCACCAACCGCTTCGCGTTCAACAACCAGCAATATCGCCAATTCCTGAACGGAGCGGATTCCTTTGACCAGGCGACGGGCCTTCTCATGCGCAACGTCTGGGATGCGCAAGTCCACACCCAAACTGTTGCCGCCAACCTTGATCTCAAGGGCAACTTCGACCTCGGGCCGTTCAACCACGCCGTGCTGTTCGGTACCGATTACTTCCAACTCGATAAGAATATCGAGGCCTTCTTCGGTGACAATCCGAGCATCGGCCCGATCAATATCTATGCGCCCGATTACAACGGCACCTACACGCCACTGCCAAACAACAGCTTCTTTCCGCTACGCGAACAGTGGACCGGAGTGTACGGCCAGGATGTCGTTTCGTTCGCGCAGGATCGAATCCATCTGCTTTTCGGCGGGCGCTATGATTGGGCAAGCTACGGGACGGGCTTCAGCACGAACTCGGACGCCGAAGCGTTGGGACCGTATGACCCTGCCACCGGGATCGGCTTCCTGAGGGCGCACGACCAGGCGTTCAGCCCGCGCCTTGGCGCCTCGATCCAGCCGGTTCCTTGGCTCACATTCTACGCGAATTACACCAAGTCGTTTGGCGTCACGAATGCACTTCCGGTGCCGGGCCAGTCGCTTTTCCCGCCGGAAGAAGCGACCCAGAAGGAAGTGGGCGTCAAGGCAGAGCTGATCGACAAGAGGCTCACCGCTACGTTTGCGGTGTACGATATCGTCAAGACCAACGTGGTTGCGGCGCTGGGCGGGACGCCGTTCTCGACGCCTGTCGGCCAGGTTGAAAGCAAAGGCGTGGAACTGGACGTAACGGGACGCATCAATGACAATTGGAGCATCATCGCCAGCTACGCCTACGACGATGCGCGCATCGTCAATGGCCAGGGGCCGAGCGCCCAGGACATCGTCAACGGCACGCTGTTTCCGCCAACAAACGTGGTGAACGAGAGCGGCAATCGGCTGCAGGACGTCCCGTACAATGCCGGAAGCATCTGGGCAAAATACGATGCCGACGGACGCTGGCGGGGCTTGAGCCTCGGCGCAGGCGTCGTGGCCGTCGGCGACCGCCAGGGCGACAACCAGAACAGCTTCATCCTTCCCGCTTACGCGCGGGTTGACGCGATGATCCAGTATCAGTTCGCCCCGCCCCCGGAGACCCTGTTCAAGCGGATCACGCTGCAGCTCAACGTCAAGAACGTGTTCGACACGGTGTACTATCAAAACTCGTCAACGCGGCTCAGCATCTTCCCCGGCGCGCCCCGCACCTTCCTGGCCTCGATCCGAGCCGAGCTGTGAGATGACGGCTGCCGCATTCGAATCCGGACAAGTTACAACCGCGCCAACCGGCGCCGGCCGTCACTATGCCCTGTTTTGGCGAAGGCATTTCCTTGCGGCACTGATCGTGATCCCGTTCGTGCTGTGGCAGAGCACAACGGGTACGCTGTACTTGTGGTCGGAGTGGTGGATGGACGTCCACCATCCCGAGCTGCGCTTCGTTACGGCTTCCGAAACCCAGGTCGCGCCCAGCCGGCAGATCGCCGCGGCGTTCGCGACGCTGGACCGCAGCGCAGATCCGCAAGGGGGCGATCGAACATCGCCACGGCGGCCACACGGGATCCGCGGGCGGCTCTCCGGCGTTGCCGGTGCTGCAGATCCTGCTGTCGGACGATCCGCACCGCAGCACCGTCGTGCTGATGCAGGGTCCGGATGAGCTGCCCTATCCGATCTTCGTCGATCCGTATACGGGTGCCATCCTGGGATCTCTCGGCAGCGGCGAATGGCTGCCGGGCATCAGCCGTGCTCTGCATGCGGGCTGGCCTGCGGGCAAACCAGGCAACTGGTTGCTCGAGCTCGGCGACTGTTGGGCGATCGTGATGCTGGTCAGCGGCCTCTATCTGTGGTGGCCGCGTGGGCGAAGCATCTGGATGGCGTTGCGGCCGCGCCTTCATGCCGGGCCGCGCGTGCTGGTGCGCGATCTGCACGCGACCGTGGCCGTCATCTTTGCCGCCGTGCTGCTGTTCTTCGTCATCAGCGCGCTGCCGTGGACCGCGTTCTGGGGCGGTGAGGTGCTGTCGCGATTCCAGGCGGCGACGGGTCAGGAGAGCCCGGCCGGCTTTTCGACGGGCGGCGCCGGCGCAGCGCAAATCGCAGCCGCCGCGGCCTCGATCGACGCGGTGGCGGCCGACGCTCGGAAACGGGGCGTCCAAGGTACGATCGCAATCCAGTTGTCGCCATGGCCCCATGCGCCGCTGTTTGTGACCAACCGAACGCCTTCCCTGGGCGATGACCGCATCGTCACCGCCAATGCTTCAACCGGAACGATAATCGGCGACTACCGCAATGAAGACCTGCCGCTCATTCCAAGAATGGTCGCGATCGGGATTCACGTTCATCAGGGCGATTTCGGCGCCGTCAATCTATGGCTGAATACGCTGTTCGCGATTGCCCTGATATGGCTGAGTGCGACCGGAATCGTGTCGTGGTGGATCCGGCGTCCGAAGGGCCGGATCGGCATCCCATCTGCTCGCCGCCAGAGCTGGACGACCGGGATGGTCATTGCCATCGGCGCGATGGCCTTGCTGCTGCCCATCTTCGGGTTGTCAGTCGTGATCATGATCGCTGCCAGCAAGCTGGCGTGGCGTCGCACGCGCCTCAGCTCCGCTGCCTGAGGAAAGCAGAGAGAGATTGCCCGAATTGGTCAAGGTAAGCTAACCAAAGCCGATTCAGACCGGAGGCAACCGGACATGTTCAGGACCGTTCTCAGATTGCTGATGGTACTCGCCATCCTTTCGCTGGCGTCGGCGGCGTCGGCGCAACAGCGGCCCGACCTATCCACAACAGGCCCGATCGTGGCTGCTGACCAACCCGCGGCCTCCCCCGTTGGCCCCTCGCCCCAGGCGTCTGCGCAGCCGACAGCTGCACCTCAGATTTTGCCAAGCCACGAGGCGACGGAAGCCCCGCCAGACAGTGCTGCCAAAGCCTTGAAGTCGCTGGCGCCGGGCCTGCGGGAACTTTCGCCGTGGACGATGTTTCTGTCGGCCGACATCCTGGTCAAAGCTGTGATGATCGGCCTCGCCTTCGCGTCGCTCGTCACCTGGACCGTCTTCATCGCCAAGGCGGTTGAACTGGAATGGGCGAAACGCAAGCTGCGCACGGCGCTGAATGCAGTCGCCGATGCAAGGTCGCTTGCCGAGGCGCAGTTCGCGCTGGGCTCGAAGGGCAGCGTGCTGTCGTTGCTGTTGTCCGCAGCTTTGCGCGAGGCGCGGCTGTCCGCGGGGATCTCCTCCGACGCCGGCATCAAGGAGCGCGCCGCCTCGAGCTTTGCCGAGATCGTCCGCGCCGAGGCGCGCCGCATCCGGCTCGGCATGGGCGTGCTGGCGACGATCGGCGCGACCTCGCCCTTTGTCGGGCTGTTCGGCACGGTCTGGGGCATCATGAACAGCTTCATCGGCATCTCGAAATCGCAGACGACCAATCTGGCCGTCGTCGCTCCCGGCATCGCCGAGGCATTGCTCGCAACCGCCATCGGCCTGATCGCGGCGATTCCTGCGGTCATCATCTACAATCATTTCTCACGCGTCACGAAGGGCTATCTCGAGCTTGTCAACCGCGCTTCGGGTGCCGCGGCCCGGCTCTTGTCGCGTGACCTCGATCGCGGCCACGGCCCCGCGCTGACGCGCGCAGCAGAGTAGACGATGGGCGCCTCGATTGCCGACAGCGATCTCGACGATGACGACGATTTCGCGGAGACCCACGAGATCAACGTCACCCCGTTCATCGACGTGATCCTGGTCCTGCTGATCATCTTCATGGTTGCGGCACCGTTGTCGACGGTCGATTTGCCGATCGATCTGCCCACATCGAGCGCGACGCCACAGAAGAAGCCGGACAAGCCGACCTATGTCACGATCAAGCCCGATCTCGCAGTCGCGATCGGCGAAACGCAGGTCAAGCGGGCCGATCTGGTCGGCTCGCTCGACGCCATGCCGGATGCGAACAAGGACCGCTTCATCTTCTTGCGCGCCGACCGCGCCGTGCCTTACGGCGAGTTGATGGACGTGCTGGAGATCCTGCGCGCCGGAGGCTACGCGAAGATCAAACTGGTAGCGCTGGAAGGCGTGCTGGATTCGACGGCACAACCGCCCGCCGTCGCGAACCCGAAGCCTTGAGCGGCGAGACCGAGATGTCCGACCTCGACATCGATCAAAAGCCGTCCCTGCGCCTGTGGGTCTTCGCCGGCGTCGCTGCGCTTGTGCTGCACCTCGGCGGCGCCGCGCTCGCACTCGCGTATCTGCCGACCAACGAGGCGGACGATGAGTTGGGCGCGCGCGCGATCGAGATCGGACTCGAGATGATGGCGCCGAAGGTCGAGGCGACCGATCTGCCGCCCGGTCCGGAGGTCGACGCGTCCATGGCTTTGCCCGCGCTGGCCGAGCAGAAGGCGGAGCCCAAGGAGACCGACCTGCCCAAGGACACGCCGACCGAAACCGATGATGCGGACCGGGCCGTAACGCTCAACGACTCCAATAAGCCGCTCGAAGACGAGAAAAAGATTGCGGCCGTAGAGACCACCGCCTCGCAGCAGTCGGTTGCGGAGGAGGCGACTGCGACACCCAGTTCGGAAGCGATTCAGCCGGGACCGCGTTCGGTCGCTCCCGCGCAAGGCACGGGCGAAGCAGCACGACGCATACGCGCTACCTGGCAGAAGGAATTGATCGCGCATCTCGACAGGCACAAGCGCTATCCGGCGCAACCGGCAAAGGGCGTGGAGATCCTGGTGAATTTTGTGCTGGACCGGATGGGCCACGTCTTGTCGGCCAGCATCGTCAAGGGATCGGGCGACCCTGCCTTCGATGAAGCCGCGGTTGCGATGGTTCGGCGCTCCGATCCGGTGCCGCAGCCCCCGCCGCTCGTAGCCGACGAGGGACTGAGCTTCACACTGCCAGTGATTTTCCAGAAGAAGGGAAAGAGCTAGAGACGGGTGTTTTCCAAATGAACGGACGCGGTGTTCGAGCCGACCACGTCGGCGTAATGCCCTGTCGTTCTTCGCCTCGCTTGAATAGATGGCCTGCCTTGGGAAAGGCACTGCCTTGGGCCATTGACGCTCGCTCGGCACACCCATATGGTGATCGTGACGGTTCCCTTCGGGGATCAAAAGGGAATGCGGTGCGGGGCGACCTCATGCCGCAGCTGTCCCCGCAACTGTAAACGGCGAGCCTTTCGTCATTTGCCACTGAGCGCTTGCTTGGGAAGGCGACGAACGGCGGAGACCCGTGAGCCAGGAGACCTGCCGTCAGTCGTGGTCACACGCGAGCACATTGGGCGGGGTGTCCTGATGGTAGCCGAGCCGTCACCTGCACAGTGACGGGGAGACTGCGTTCGCGGTGACGTGCCACGTTTACCGCGAGCTTTTCGATGATCCCGCGTTCTTTTGCCGCCCTGAGACGGGGCGCCAGCCTGCTTTGCTCACTCACCCTCTCGCCGGTTCTGCTGCCACTCGAGCTATGGGCTCAGGAGGCACCGTCTCGCATGCTTGACCCAATCGAAGTCTCACCGCCGGCGCCGACCAAGCCGAAGCGGTCAGACGGCAAACGATCTGCCTCGACGACGCGGTCACAGCCAAAGCCGGGAACGACGGGGGGCAACGCCCCGGCCGTCGGCGTTTCCGCGGCGCCGTCTCCAAGCTTGAACTTGAACAAACAGGACACCACCGGCAGCCGCCTCAAATTGTCGCCGCTGCAGACGCCCGCGAGTGTTGAAGTGGTTACGTCAGAGACGATCGCGGAGCGCGGACAACACGACATCCTCGGTGCCGTGACCCAGAATGCGGCGGGCTTCACGGCAAGCCCCGCGCCCGGCAACGGCGGGCTATCGTTCAACACCCGCGGCTTCACCGGGATCAACTCGGTGATGACATTGTATGACGGAACCCTGCTCTATCCGGCCGCAGGAACCATGACGTTTCCGTTCGACACCTGGTCGGCGGATCGCATCGAGGTGATGCGCGGGCCCGCTTCGGTGCTCTACGGTGCGGGTGCGATCGGCGGCGTCATCAACGTGGTTCCGAAGAAACCGATCACGACCCCATACAATCAAGCCGAAATGTCGCTCGATACCAACCTGACGCGGCGGCTGGCGGTCGATAGCGGCGGGCCGATCAATCCCGACGTCTCCTACCGCATCAACGCAGTTGGCAACATGTCCGACGGCTGGGTCGACCGGGACAAGACCTCGAATCTCGCGATCTCGGCAGCTGTCAAGGTGCAGGCCACCGACAATCTCGCATTCACGCTGTCGAACGACTACGGCGACCGCAGTCCATCGCGTTATTTCGGCACGCCGCTGATCAACAATGCGATCGACGAGGCGTTGAGATTCAAGAACTACAACGTGCTCGACAGCCACATCCGCTATCAAGACAACTGGACCCAGTTCAAAACCGAGTGGGATATCGCCGACGGCATCTCGGTCCGTGACACACTGTACTATCTCACTAGCCATCGACACTGGCACGATGCGGAGACCTACGCCTGGAATCCGGCGACGCGGATGATCGATCGAAGCGACTACATCGAGATCTTTCATGACCAGGCCCAGCTCGGCAATCGGCTGGACGCGACTTTCCGCGGCCATGTGCTTGGTCTCGCCAACGAATTCGTCGCCGGCGTCGACGTCAACCGGATCGATTTCACCCACACCAATAACTCGCCCTATGGCGGCTCGTCGTCGGTTGATCCTTTCTCGTTTGATCCGGGTCTGTTCGCGAGCCCTGATCCGACGACACCCGGCTTCAAAACGATCACCAACCAGGATGCGCTGTTCGCGGAAGACCGCTTGAAACTTTCGGATCAGCTCGCGATCGTCAGCGGCGTGCGGCTCGACCAGCCGAGTATCGAACGCACCGATTTCAGGAATGCGACCAAGAGTTTCGAGACGTCGCTGTCCGGCCTGAGCTGGCGGGCCGGCGTGGTCTACAACCCGATCACGGATCTTGCACTCTACGGTCAGTATTCGACGGCGGTCGATCCGGTCGGCACCCTGATCACCACGTCGGCCGCACAGAAGGATTTCAAGCTCACCACCGGCAAGCAGATCGAGGTGGGGATCAAGCAAACATTCTGGAACGGACGCGGCGAATGGACGGTTGCCGGCTATCAGATCGTCAAGAATAATCTGCTCACGAGCGATCCGATCCATCCTGACGTCGTTATGCAGGTCGGCCAGCAATCGTCGCGCGGCGTCGAGGCTTCGGTTGGTCTCGCGCTGGATCACGGCTGGCGGGTCGATGCCAACGTCGCTCTGCTGCGCGCCAGGTACGACAACTTCACGCAGTCGGTCGACGGCGCACCCGTCAACTTCACCGGCAACGTTCCGATCAACGTGCCGCAACAGGTATCGAACGTGTGGGCGACCTGGGAGTTCGCGTCGAACTGGTCGGTGTACGGGGGCTTCCAGATCGTCGGCAAATCCTTCGCCGACAATGCCAACACCCTGAGCATTCCGGCCTACGCCATCGTCAACGGCGGGCTGCGCTGGAAGCCCGATCCGCGCACCACGGTCGCACTTCGGCTCTATAACCTGTTCGACAAGGTCTACGCGACCTCGGGCGACACCGGCCAGTGGCTGCTTGGGACGCCGCGCACGGCGGAATTGTCGATCAACGTGAAGTTCTGAGCATGCGGCGGGGACTGATCCGGCGAGGATGGCGGTGGCTGTATATCACCCACCGCTGGATCGGCATTGCCAGCTGCCTGCTGTTCGCGATGTGGTTCGTCTCAGGCATCGTGATGATGTACGTGGCGTTCCCGCAGTTTTCCGATCGCGAACGCTGGGCAGCACTGCCGTCCATCGCCTGGGAGAAGGTGCAGATTGCGCCCGACCGCGCCATGGCGATCGCGGGATTAACCAGTTACCCGCGGGAGCTTCGCCTCACGATGATGAACGGCACGCCAGTCTATCGGCTGCTCGGCTGGGATGGCGCGCGCAAGACCGTCTCGGCGGTCGACGGCCAAATCATCGATCAGGTCACGCCCGGCGACGCGCTGGCCGTCGCCGTCTATCACCCCAACGCCACTCGGCCTCGAATGATCGACACGATCGACCGCGACCAGTGGAGTGTCACGGCGCGGTTCGATCCGTTGCGGCCACTGTTTCAGATCGCGCTCGGCGATACTGCGGGAACAGAGCTGTACGTTTCCAGCCGCACGGGCGAAATCGTATTGGACACCACGCGTACCGAGCGAATCTGGAATTGGCTCGGGTCGGTCCCGCACTGGATCTATCCCACAGTATTGCGCAAGGACGGGGCGACTTGGCGGCAGGTCGTGCTGTGGATATCCGCCGTCTGCATCGTCGTTGCGGTGACCGGGTTCTGGATCGGAATCCTGCGATTGAGGCTGCTGCGGCGTTACGCCAGCGGCGCGGCGACGCCCTATCGCGGCTGGATGGCCTGGCACCACGTCGTGGGTCTGCTCGGGGGGACTTTCGTTCTCACCTGGATCTTCAGTGGCTGGCTGTCACTCAACCCCGGCGACTATTTTGCCGGCCCCGGAATTCCGCGTGACATGATGGTTCGCTATGGCGGCCAGGACGCACCGAAGATCGTTGCGGAGTTTTCGTCAAAGCCGCAATCTGCAATAGTCGAGGCTCGCTTCACCCGGCTTGACGGCCGCCCGCTCATGGTACTGATCGACCATGACGGCAACGAGAGCACCGCCGATCCTGCCACCGGCGCGCTGGTCGTTGTATCCGACGATCAGATTTTCACTGCTGCAAGGCGCCTGCTTCCAGACGCGACAATGATTCTGCGCGAGCGTCTCGAACAATCCGACGCTTATTGGTATTCGCACCACCAGGAACGTCCCGTCCCGGTGCTGCGCGTGGGCTTTGACGATCCCGAACGAACCTGGTTTCACATCGATCCGCGCACCGGCGACATACTCGGCCACACCGATAACAGCCGACGGTCCTACCGGTGGCTCTTCAATGCGCTGCACAGCTTCGATCTCCCGCTGCTGCTGCGCTATCGCCCGGCGTGGGACGCCGTCGTGTGGTTGTTGTCGCTGCTGGGTATGATCGTTTCAGCCAGCGGCATTGTGATCGGCTGGCGACGATTGGCTCGTTAGCGCTGCTGTTGCTCATACATCGAAGCCGAAATGCCGACGGCCCGCCCCACGCCCCGGTAGCGAGCCGGCAGCATCGCCGGTTCACGACAGCCGGTGCAGCCAAGCAAACTTGCACCAAATGGACAGAAGGTTTCCAACGGAGCTCCCTCGTAGCCGCCGCAAGGGAAAATGCTCTCGTGCTCTGCTCTTCATAAGTTACTGATGCGGTGGGATTTTCAAATCTGATTGCCCAGAAGGCGCCGCTTGGCGCGGCTTTTGCTGGACTACGGTATGATCATTTGTAAAGATCATCATACGGGCCAGCTGGATTCTAACAGGGCGCGCTGGTCGGTTGTCGCAGTCATGGTTGGGGGCGAACGTGCGTAGGGGTACTTGGGGCTTATTGTTGGCGGGTATCGCAGCATCCGGGTTCGGCCTGGAAAACTCGGCAAAGGCGCAATCGGGACCGGGGCAGCCCGGGGCCGAGACTTTGCCTCCGGTCATCGTCGCGCCGCCGGCCCCAGCGCCAAGGCGGCAGGCACGCCGCCCGGCCTCGGCCGCGCCGACTTCGACGGCGCGCCCACAGCAGCCGCACCGACCCGCGGCCGTTCCAATGGAAGCCGCCTCTGAGACATCGACCGGGGTTGGACAAGGCGACCTGTCGACCGCCGCTGCCGCGCAGCCGGCCTCCACGACGACCATCAACGCGGCCACGCTCGCACGCCGACCCTATGTGAGCTATGGTGACATCTTTCGCCCGGTCGGCGGCTTCAATGTCAGCAACTATGGGCAGGGCGCGATCGGCTACGGCATCTCGCTGCGCGGATATACCGAAGGCGAGCACGGCCGCGACGTTGCCTATTACATCGACGGCGTGCCGGTAAACGAGATCTCATCGATCCACACGCCGAACTATGCCGACCTCAACATCCTGATCCCCGAGACGGTCAAGAGCATCGAGATCGTGCGCGGCCCATTCAACGTCGAATGCGGCGACTCCAACCTTGGCGGCTGCGTGACCATCACGACCAAGCAGTCCGAGCCCTACGCAAGCCTCAGCGGTTCTGGCGGAAACTTCGGGACGGCGCGCACCGTTGGCACCTACAGCAGCACGGGTGGCCCCGTCGAACCCTTCTTCGTCGAGGAAGGCTATCGGACCGATGGATACCGGGACAACAGCTTCGTCGACCGCTACAATTCGTTCAACAAGGTCACGCTGACGCAGCCGGATGGTTCGGCGATTTCGGTGCGAATGCAGGCCTACGGCACGACATTCGGCGCACCCGGCTATCTGAGCCGCGACGCGGTCACCGCGGGGACGATCTCACCCACGGCCGCCGTCAATCAAACCGATGGCGGCAACAAATATCTCGAAAATCTTGTGACCGGATATACCTCGGGACCGGCGGACCAGGAGTTCAGCGGAACGCTGTTCGTCAGCCATGACATCTTCAACCGTTTTGCCGATTTCGGCGGCGGCCAGCGTTGGCAGCAGGACGAGCGGACCATGGCCGGAGGCAGGCTCCGCAAGGTCTGGACCGGCGATGTTGGGGACGTCCCCGTCCAATTGCTCGTCGGCACCTATTGGCGCACGGATAGCATCGAGACGTTCCAAGGGCCCACCACCGCGCGCGCCTTGACCGGACCGCTGGCCGTCAACCTCGGAATCGACGAAACCGACCTCGCAACCTACTCGCAGCTTCAGGTCAAACCGACGCCGTGGCTGAAGTTGACGGCGGCCGCCCGCTACGACCAGTTCCTCTACGATGTGACCGATGCGCTCACCCCTGCCAATTCAACGAGCATCACTCCGGGCATATGGAGTCCGAAGGCCGGCGTTTCGATCACCCCGCTATCCTGGCTCGAACTCTATGGAAACTACGGCCAGGGATTTCGCAGCATCGACGCCGCGAGCGAATTGATCGGCAATCCCGGAATCAAACCGTTCAAGATCGAAAGCAAGGAGGTGGGAACCTACTTCCGCTTCGATCGCTTCACCTTTCATGCCGACGCCTGGACCACGACGTCCGAAAATGAGTCATTCCAGGCGGCGCCAGGGCTGCCAGTCACATTGCTCGGCCGCGCGCAGCGCGACGGATTCGACCTGGAGGGTCGATTTTTTGTGTTCAAGGACGCGACGAGTGCGGTCTCGCTGTTTACGACCTTTAGCCCTGTGCGGGCGCGGCTCCTCGACAGCGCGCCGTCCTTCTACGTGCCGAACGTGCCGGTGTACGTTGCAAACATAGGTGCCGATTTCGACATCCCCGCAAAGAGCGGGCGGCTTTCCGGCGAGGCCTATGTCTCGTTCATCGGCAAGAAGTACCTCACGCAGGACGGACTGCTGACGACCTCGCCATTCACCCGCTTCAGCGCGAAACTGGCATACACTTGGCCTGAGGGCTGGACCGCTTTTGGACAGGCCACATGGTATCCCGGCGATCGCCTGAGCGAATTTGCCACCAATTTCGGGAACGTGACCAACGCCTCCTCGGCCGACATCTTCACCAGCCCGGCTCCGGCGCTGACCGTCATGGCCGGGCTGACCTACCGTATTCCGACCGTAGGCGGCGCCACGGAACCTCGATCCAATCTGGAGCACAAATGAAGCCGATCTCTCGACACGTTCTGGCCTGCCTGGCCGCGACTTTGGCGTCTGCAAGCTGCGCAGGCGTTGCGTCGGCGCACGACGTCTGGCTGACCACCATCGGTGACGGCAATACGCGTCGCGTCGTCGTCAACTATGGACATCCCAACGACCGGCCGCCGGCGTTTGCCGACAAGGTGCTCGATCTCATCGCCATTTCCAGTGAGGGCCAGCAGTCGCTGCGCGATGGGCTCGCGTTCGCGCAGGTGGAAGGCGTGCCGGTTGCGCAATCGCGACCCTTTGCCGACGCCGGGCACACCCTGATCGCCGCGCGGTACGACAACGGCTACTGGGTCAAGGTTGCCGACGACCTCTACCGCAATGCGACCCGCCGCCTCGCGCCCGACGCCCTGGACAGCATCTGGTCGGTGAAGTTCGCGAAAAGCCTGACCGGACCGGGCGCGCCGTGGGACAAGGTTCTCGGCCACGAGCTCGAAATCGTTCCGTTGGCCGATCCTGCTGTGGTGAAACCCGGTGAAAGCCTGCGCGTCCGGGTGCTGTTCCGCGGCAAGCCATTGGAGGCCGGTGAGGTCGAGCGCGGCGACGGGATCACGCCGATGGCCGAGCAGGACATTCCACGTTTCAAGACGGATCAAGAAGGTATCGCCACGATTCCGCTGGTCAAATCAGGTCCACATCTCCTGGCGATCGACTACCGGGTCACGCCGTCTGGTACCCCGGAGCTTGCGGCCGCCGATCTCTACAACGCCACACTCTGGTTTTTCGTGGGCTCGCCCACCGGGGCCCGGTGACACGGATCGCAGCGAGAGACCACAACCAGACGCAGAGTGAGATCGGGAAATCGCCGTATGCCATTGGCTCGACTATTTGACGACGACGCGGGATTCAAGCGCGCCAAGGTGGCCTGCCTCCTTGCGCTGCTGGTTGCGGCCAACGCAGCGGCTTGGACCTGGGCGATTCTCGAGTTCTCAGCCAGTCCGGTCCTTCTCGGCACGGCGTTCCTGGCCTATTCGTTCGGCCTCCGGCACGCGGTCGACATCGACCACATCGCGGCGATCGACAACGTCGTGCGCAAGCTGATGCAGGAGGGGCTGCGCCCCCTGTCAGTCGGTTTGTTCTTCTCGCTCGGCCATTCGACCGTTGTCGTGCTCGCGACGCTGGCTATTGCCGCAACCGCTACAGCGAACGAAAGCCGGTTCGAACCGCTCAAGGAGGTTGGCGGCTTCATCGGCACAACGGTGTCTGCCCTGTTTCTGCTGGCAATTGGAATCGTGAATCTGATGATCCTGCTGCGCATCTGGCGCAGCTTCCTGCACGTCCGTCGGGGCGGCGAGCTCGAGCCCGAGCACCTGGATGTCCTGCTCGCCGGACGAGGATTTCTTGCTGCCCTCTTCCGGCGGCTGTTCCGGATCATCAGCAGAAGCTGGCACATGTATCCACTTGGCTTTCTGTTCGGCGTCGGCTTCGACACGGCGACGGAAATCGGCCTTCTGGCCATCTCGGCCACGCAAGCCGCGCAGGGCATGTCGCTGTGGTCGATGCTGATCTTTCCGGCCTTGTTCACCGCGGGCATGGTGCTGGTGGACACGATCGACGGCGTATTCATGGTCGAGGCCTATGGCTGGGCCTTCGCCAATCCAATCCGCAAGCTCTGGTACAACCTGACAATCACGGCGGTATCGGTCCTGACTGCTGTTCTCATCGGAAGCATCGAGGCCCTGGGCCTGCTTGCCGAACGGCTCCAGCTGCGCGGCGGCTTGTGGACCGTGGCTCGGGATCTCAACGATTCCCTCGGCACGTTCGGGTTCGTGATCATTGCGGCGTTTGCTGGCTGCTGGGTGCTGTCAGCCCTGATCTATCGCTGGAAGGGTCTTGCGGAGATCGCGACAGCCGCCGCTATCGCACCGAAGCCTTAGTGCGTACTATCGCTTGCCGCGGACATGAGCATGAGGATGAGGATGCGCGCGTGCTGGTCCATGCGCATGCCTGTCATCTGATAGTTCGACCGGGACGATCACCACGCGGCCATACCGCACGCCGCGTTCCGCGATGACCTCATCGGCAAATTGCTGCACGTCGCGACTGCGGCCCTTGAGAACCGAGATTTCCATGCAGCTGTCATGATCCAGATGAACGTGCAACGTTGCCTGCGTCGTGTCGTGCCGATCATGAAAGGCCTGGACGAGGCGCCTCGATAGATCGCGGGCTGAATGATTGTAGACGTAGACCAGCGCAGCCACGCAGTCTCCGGCCTCGCCGATATCCTGTTGCGCTTGCTGGAGTCCGGCCCTGGCCAGATCCCTGATCGCCTCCGATCGGTTCTGGTAGCCGCGCTTTTCGATCATTCGATCGAGATCGGCCATGAGATCGTCATCGAGTGTAACGGTCACACGCTGCATGGGAGGCTCGCGGTAGATAGTGGGCTTAGGTAAGCTTTGTTAGGATGGTCCGCTCACGGCGAGGTGCCTAACTTTAACACTCGGCGCATGCTGATGGTCGTGCCCAACTTGCTATGATTCGGCGCTGATCCTAAACATCTCCCGCCAGGCAGACCAGAACGAACTGGAAAAGCGGAAAGGACGGCCGTGGCTGTCCGCATCAACCTTTTCCACCACCATGACAGGAACGGATTTCGGCTGCCGCAGGAGCCGGGCTTCGTCTGAGGGTTGGCATGCGCGCCTCTATCGAGGTCGATAGACGCTCACAGTGCTCGATGCCACGGGCTCGCCAGAACGGCGGTGAGGGTCGTATGCGCTTGCCTGGCCTGGTCGAACGCCGGAAGGCGCGCCGCCGGATTGTAGGAGTCGCCGGGCTCGATCCCCTGCTCATGAGGTTCCGGGTGAACCGGGTCCTGCGCGAGATTGCATAGCTCGCACCCTCTCCGGCCAGGATGTCTTAGGCCGTGCTCTTCAGCATGATACCGAACTGCGGTGCCACGCGTCGCAGTTCGGTGATGAAGGTTCGAAGCAGCCGCGACAGCGGGCTGTTGTCGCGGAACAGCAGCACCTTTCGGAATTCCACCACGGGCCGCAGCGGCCGTATGGTCAGGCCGAGATCCTTGAAGCCAGCGGCGGCGCAAGGATTGACCATTCCGATCCCGACGCCGGCCAGCACCAATGCGCAAACGGTACTCGAACTCGGGGTCTCGACGATGATCCTGGGACGAACGCCCCGCTCGGTCAGCACCGCTTCGAGGCGCTGGCGTGCCCTGTCCTCCGGTGCCAGCGCGACGAATGGCCGGCCATCCAGATCTTCGGACGTGATGACATCTTTGAAGGCCAGCGGATCATTCGGCGGCAGTGCACAGACGCCGTGGCTGCGCCCGAAATGTTCGTGATGAATGCCCGTCAGATCGACCTCGTCGGCGGCAATGCCGAGATCGAAGCTGCCGCTGGCTACCAGTTCGCGCACGACCGACGACGCACGGATCTGCAGGGTGACCGGGACCCCAGCATGACGTTTGTTGAAGGCACGGATCGCCTTCGGCATCAGTGTGTTCGCAACTGCCGACAGCGATGCGACTCGAATGGCGCCGGCGCCGAAATCACGAATCCGCGCCGCTTCCGCGCGGATTTTGTCGAGACCGACGAATGCGCGGTCGACCTCGGCGAATAGCAGCCGCGCCTCGGCCGTTGGTGACAATCGCCCGCCGGAGCGGTCGAACAATGCGAAACCGACCGAACGCTCCAGCTCCGCGATCGCGCGGCTGACGGCCGGCTGCGTGATGTCGAGTAGTTCCGCCGCACGCGACGCCGAACCGGTCAGGATGACCGCCCGAAACGTCTCGATCTGCCGATAGTGCATGCCTTTCCCCTATAACGCAAACGCATAAGGTGATGCCCCTACTTCAATTGAAAGCATATGCTGAACGGTTAGCCTAAGGCCATCCCCAAATGAGGTTTTCATGCACGACCTGACCCGCTGCGTTCAGCGTCCCTCGGTGGCCCATGACGGATTTTCGTCACTGGCGGTGCCGACCTATCGCGCCTCGACGATCGTCTATGACGATCCGCAATCCTTCGCGCGGCGGTCGGAGCGCGGCCTCGACGGCTACACTTATGGCCTGCACGGCACGCCGACGACACGCACGCTCGAAGCGCAGCTCACCGAGCTCCATGGTGGTGTCCGCACCGTGCTGGTGCCGTCCGGACAGGCCGCGGTCGCGATCACAATGCTTGCCGTGCTGCTGCCGGGGCAGAAGGTGCTGCTCCCCGATACGGCTTATCCGCCGGTCCGCCAGTTGTGCGAGGACTATCTTGCACAGCGAGGCTTCGGCTTCGCCGTCTACGATCCGCTGATCGGTGAAGGCATCGGCGACCTCATCGATTCCCAGACGCGGCTGATCTGGATGGAATCGCCGGGCTCGGGAACGATGGAAGTTCAGGACGTGCCAGCGATCGCGAAGATCGCACGCGCCAAGGGTGCGCTGACCGGCTGCGACAACACCTGGGCCAGCCCGCTGCTGTTCAAGCCGCTCGCCCACGGTGTCGATTTCGCCATCGAAGCGCTGACCAAATATGTCGGCGGCCATTCCGACCTGCTGCTCGGCTCGATCACCGTGACGGATCTTACCTTGCGCAAGGCGCTCAAGGACGTGTTGCGCATGGTCGGCATCGGCGTCTCGCCGGACGAGGCCGCCCTGGCACTCCGCGGCATCGAGACGATGGGCGTTCGCATGGCCCATGCCGGTCGCGTCGCCAAAGAGTTTGCTGAGCGGCTGCAGGGTTTGCCGATCATCAGCCGCGTTCTGCATCCGGCATTGCCCTCCTGTCCCGGCCACGACCTCTGGAAGCGGGACTTCGCAGGTTCGAGCGCGGTGTTTAGCATCGTCGTGAAGCCGGAATTCAAGGAACGGATCTACCCGGCAATGGCCAGGCTTCGCGTCTTCGCGATCGGCGCGTCATGGGGTGGCACACGCAGCCTGATCGCGCCGATGAATGTCGCAAACGACCGCACGGTGCGGCCGTGGGATACGTCGGAATCCCTAGTGCGCATTAGCGTCGGCCTCGAAGAGCCCAGCGAGCTCTGGTCCGACCTCACGGGCTTTCTCGAGGCAATCGCCGCAGCATGACGCCTGCAATCGCAACCATCTGAGGATGCCCGCATGACTCTCCGTCCCGCCCTGATGATCGCCGTCGCGGCCGTGATAGGCCTCGATGCGGCGACCCCCGGTGTCCGCGCCGACGACGGCAAGCTCGCCGAGCTGCGCGCCTCTTCCACCATGCGGGTCGGCGTGACGCTGACCAGCGCGCCCTGGACCTATCTCGGCAGCGACAACAAGCCCGCGGGCTACGACGTCGAAGTAGCGACGGAGGTCGGACGGCGACTGGGGATCGCCAACGTCGTGTTCGTCGGTGACAGCTTCAAGAACTTCATTGAAGGGCTGCGCACCGACAAATATGACGCCGTCTTCAACGACCTGACGCCGACTCCCGAGCGCGCAACGCTGGTCGATTTCGCCACCGCCTACGGCGTCGAAGACTTCCGCATCTTCGTCAAGACCGGCAACACCGCGATCAAGGGTCTCGACGATCTCAGAGGCAAGACTGTCGGCGTCACGACGGGAACGACGAATGACACCTGGGCGCGCGTGCATATCCCGCAGGCCAAAATCACCGGCTATGAAAACGGCGGCTTTATCTTCCAGGATCTCGGCTTTGGACGGGTCGATGCCACCATCATCTCGCATTTCGGCGGCCTGCGCTACGCGCAGGCGACCAACCTCGGAGTCACCGAAATCGGTGGTCCCCTGACCTACCAATTGTCGGCACCCGCCATCCGCAAGGGCGAGGCTGCGCTGAAGGACGCCATCGACTGGGCGATTCAGGAGATGATCGCCGACGGCACGATCGACCGCCTCGGCGAGAAGATCATCGGGCATGACTACAAGATGTCGGAAGCCATCGCCAAAGCGAAGGTCGAGCAGTCCGATCCGAAGCCATGATGGAGCTGTTCGTTCGAGCCTGGCCGCTGCTCGAGACGGCGGTGCCGATGACGCTGTTTCTCGGCCTGACGTCATTCTGCCTTGGCAGCCTTCTCGGCCTTGCAATTGCCTTCCTCCGGCTGTCTGCCGCACGCACTTTGCGCTGGTTCGCATTCGCCTACGTCTCGATCTTCCGCGGCACGCCGCTTCTGGTCCAGATGCTGCTGATCTATTTCGGCCTGCCGCGCCTTGGCGTTGCACTCGATCCACTACCATCGGCGATCCTCGCGCTGACGCTGTTCTCCGCGGCCTATCTCAGCGAGAACTTCCGCGCCGGCATCCTCTCGGTCGACAAGGGCCAGTGGGAGGCGGCCGACTCGCTCGCGATGGACCGGCGGCGGACGATTGCTCGCATCATCTTGCCGCAAGCGTTGCGCATCGCGCTGCCCCCCGTCGGCAGCCGTCTGATCGCCCTGATGAAGGACACGTCGCTCGCTTCGGCCGTCACGGTGGTCGAGGTGACGCGCGTGGCCGAGCAGGTCGGCGCGGCTTCCTTCCGCTATCTGGAAATGTTCCTGATCGCCGGAGCGATCTACTGGATCATCAACCAGATCCTCACCACGGTGCAGATACTGGTCGAGCAGCGACTGTCGAAGCATATGTCATGACCGCACAAGCAGAATGCGCAGTATCGATCCGCGGCCTCGTCAAGCGTTTCGATGCGACGGAGGTGCTACGCGCAATCGACCTCGACGTTGCGCCGGGCCAGATCGTCGTGCTGGTCGGCCCCTCCGGCGCAGGCAAGACGACGCTCCTGCGCAGCATCAATCTGCTGGAGCGGCCGAGCGCGGGACGGCTGACCGTGTGCGGCCACACGCTGACCTTCGAGGCGGACGCCGCACCGACACGGGTCGAAGCCTTGCTGACCCGCGACATCCGATTGAAAACGGCGATGGTGTTTCAGGCATTCAACCTGTTTCCACACATGACAGCCTTGGCGAATGTCGCAGAAGGCCTGATCAGCGTGAAGAGGATGACGAAGGCCGCAGCCGAGGCAGACGCGGTGCGATTGCTGGAACGGATGGGACTCGCCGACAAAGTCAAAGCCTATCCGGCAACGCTTTCGGGCGGCCAGAAGCAACGGGTCGCGATTGCACGCGCGCTGGCGATGCGGCCTCAGGTCATGCTGTTCGACGAGCCGACCTCGGCGCTCGATCCGGAGCTGCGCAGCGAAGTACTGGGCATGCTGCGCGATATTGCGGCCGGGAGCATGACGATGCTCATCGTCACGCACGAGATGGCTTTTGCTCGCGAGATCGCCGACCAGGTCCTGTTCGTCGAGGAAGGCCGGATTGGTTTCGCCGGCTCCCCGGATGCATTCTTCCACTCCGGCAACGCCCGCATCGCAAAATTCCTGTCGACCATTCTTTCCTGACGAGCCATATGCTGCCCTCCAAGGAAATAGCAGAGTATGCGTCGGGCGATCGGAAATTCACGCTCAGTCACGCGTTGAACAGTAGGCCTGCCCCCTTGGTGCTCGCCATAGGGCGTCGAGCAGCGTAACGAGGTTCCCAACACTAGCAGAGCATCGCCGCTAACGGACATGACCATGCTGGTCGTGACCCATGAAACAGGCTTTGTGCGAGAACACTGGTCACGTCGTGCTCGTGGAAACGCGGCAACTATCCATCGTAAAGTGGCCAATGATATTGCGTTTCGATACGTTTGAGGCGGCTGATCTGGCTCTCGTTCGATCGGGCAGCACGCAAGCCCGGAGTCGGAAGCCAACGCCGTGATCAGCGACTACAATCATCTGCTGGCCACGGACAAGCGGGCCTTGCTGAACTACCTCCCTCCTATTGAGCGCCGTTGCGGTTCGTGGCGGATCCGCCATCTGTCCTGCCGCCCAGCGGCTTGCCGACGAGTTCCTTCTTGAAGATCTGGTCAACTGCTGTCCGCCGAGTCGTCGAGCAGGCGTCTGAGCTTGGCGCGCACTGACGCTTCCGGCTCCTGATAGTCCAACAAGCCGACGAATTGCCCCTTGTCGTTCATCATGTAGACCGCTGCTGTGTGATCCATCGTGTATCCGCCATCCTTCAGCGGCACCTTGCGCGCGTAGACACGGTACTCCGCCATGACGGCTGCGATATCCTTTTCGGGTCCCGATAGTCCCGTGATGCGAGGATCGAAAGAGGATAGATAGAGCGCAAGCTGCTCCGGCGTATCGCGCTCCGGATCGACGGTCACAAACAGCACATTCAACTTTTCCGCGTCCTGCCCAAGTTCCTTCAGCCGTTCGGTGAGCTCCAGCAGCGTCGTCGGGCAGATGTCAGGACAGAAGGTGAATCCGAAGAAGACCAGTGTTGGCTTTCCCAGATAATCGCGCTCTGAGACCGGCTTCCCGTGATGGTCGACGAGTGAGAACGGGCCGCCGATCCCAGCGGTCGGCTGCAAATGGGATTCCTTGCGAAGATGATTCCACGTCAGAGTGGTTGCGCCAACGAGCCCCAGAACGAGCAGCAGGACTGCTGCAATCGCAATGACGTGGCTAGCTGAACCTGTCTTCGGCCAATTGGTCATGACACACCTACCTTCGATTCGAGCGGTGCTGGTGGGCGCCGAGCGCTAGGGGTTGCGCGTCGGCAGACTCGAGAAAAACGCGGCGATATTGACGATATCCGTATCGCTGAGCGGCTTGGCCATGGCGGTCATCGTCTCATCGGTTCGTGACACGCCAATCCTGTAAGCTCGCAGCGCCTTGATCAGATAGTCACGATCTTGGCCAGCGAGCCGCGGAATGCCGGGAGACGCCGTTGAGACGCCATCCGGACCATGGCACGCCATGCAGATTTCCGCTCGCTTCTTGCCGCCGGAAACGTCGATGGTTTGTGCCCGGGCCACTGGGGTCGCGGCAAGAGATAGAGCCGTCATTGCGCTCCAGAACGAAGCTTGAATCCTGTTCATGGGACGAACCTATTGGACGAGTGTGTTTCGGATGTAGATCGAAGCGCCGTAGACGAAGAAAACCGCGATCCAGAGCGTCAGAACGGCCACCGAACCGGTCCCAAGCCGCGCGATTGCACTGCTTGCCTGGTATCGGCCTTGCTGTTTTCCCGAGCGGTAAAGCAAGCTGAGGAAGAAGCCTCCGACGAGACCGCCGACGCCGAGCAGCGTCGCAAAAAACAGGAACATTGAGGGCCAGTCGACATTGACCGTGTAGTCGTAGATGACGTAGCCGAACGATCCGAGATAGGTCGCCCGCACGACCTCCCGCCACACGGCGAGCATGGCGAGGATTCCGCCCCCAAGCCCGACCAGGACGTAGCCATGCACGTTGCCCCTTTCGTCGCGTGCGACGTTGGCAACGAGCAGAATGGCGAGAACCATGAGCCAGCCAAAGGGCTGCCAGATCAGCCCGGTCTGGCGCGGCAGATCGAGATGCCACCAGATCAGCAGAGGAAGCGCTGCGGTGAATCCCCAGAAACCAAGCCCTCGTCCGAGCCCGCGCGCGAAGGCTAGGTAGGCCTTCGGTTGACCGGCATGTGAAGCGAAATAGTCGGAATAGGCGACGAGGAAGATTCCAACGGCGGGAGCAGAGAGCGCGATGATGAACAGGAAGCGCGGCCATTCGATCGCGTGCAACCTGCTGCCGCTGGTATCGACGACGCCGCCCGGCGCATACCACTCCATCCATTTCTCCGGCTGAATGGACTGATAAGACAGCACATGCATGATGAGCCCGTCCATCAGGAAGAGCCCCAGCGCTGCGATGGCATAAAGGCCGATATGTCGTTTCGCTCCTTCATGATTGCTCCAGTAGAATGCAAACCAGAGACAGTAGGCCACGATCAGCGATCCGATGAAGATGATGGCCCACCGCGCCGAAAGCACGTTGGATGCATACCATTGCGGATCGTAGATCACCTGCGTGAACAGGAGCGGCGCGACGCCGAGCACGATCAGCAGCGACACGCCGACCTTGGCGACCTTGGTCAACGCAATCGACAAGCGCTGCCAATGCGGATCGTCGGAACGGACATAGAAGGCATAAACTGACAACGCCGCCGCGCCAAGCGTGAGGTTGACGAAGGCGATGTGGAATACCCAGGTCAAAACCATCAGGAACTGGAACAGCACCGGAACGGCGGGAATGCCGGCGGGATCGCGCATCGCGTGCAAGACTGATCCGACATCCATGTCAGTTGCTCCTGCCCTGGGAATCTTGATTGGTGGCAACCGGGCGAGCGTCCGTCGCGCCGGGCTTGGCGTTGCGGTCGACATCCGCGAGGAAGGTGGCGATGGCATCCACCTCGTCTTCGGGAAGGTCAATTCGCGGCATGTAAGGGACCGCGCCGTGCTTCAGCGGTCCTGCGAGGAACGCCGCTATCAGGTCCTTGTCAGTCGCGCCGTGGAGCTTGTCCGGCAGCGCGCGCAGCGGTGCGCCGGGTTCGAGAGCATGACAATTGGCGCAGGCGATCTTGGCCAGGAGCTCCCCGACCTCTCGCCGATTGCCGTTCGTGACGACGCGCAGCCGGTCCGGAATGAATGGATGGAGCTTGAGATAGCCCTTGTCGGCAATCTCATCCACCTCGCCAACGATACCCTTTCCGGGAACGTCGCGCGCGATGACCTGGTTGCCATAGATGTACTGCCCCGCGACAAAGGGCTTACGCATGCTTTCCCGCATGCGCTCCTCCGGCCAGACGCCGACGATGGCGATGAAGAGGAAAGCCGGCACCGCGATCCGAAGGCGGATGTATTGCGGCCTCAGCCAGCTCAGGACGAGGTAGACGGTGGTTGCCGCAGCCACGACGACCATTCCCGTCGCGTATTGCGGTAACAGGTGGGACCTGAGCATGATCCGCGCGTTGTCGGGAACTGTCTGAAGGTAATAGAGAAACATCATGACAGCGAATAACCCTCCCAAAAGCCCCACGGGAGTGATCAGGCGGATGACGTCTCGCTTCAGGGTTTGGTCCTTGATGCCCGCAGCGACGATCAGGCCGACGACCGCAGCCATCACAAACATCGAGCCGGTTCTCACGCCCAGATGAGCGAAGAAGTTCAGATTATAGAACGCCGCATTGGTCGAGCCGGTCTGATACCAGGACTCATGGCCCGGCCACATCATGAATGACAGAATGCCGACGATGAGCAGCATCGTTGCCCATGACGCGAGTGCGAACGACCAGGTCAGCTTGAGATGCGATTTCGCGTCGACCTTGCCGATCAGGTAGACGAGCGCATAGACACCGATCACCTCGACGGTGAAGTAGACCCATTCGGCCGCCCACACCCAGACGAAATTGTGGATCAATCCGCTGACGCCGCGCGGACTTGTGACCGTGATCGCATACCAGATGCCCGGTCCCGTAATTGAACCGATGATATAGGAGAAGACGAGGAGAAAGACGCCAAATCGCCTGATGAAGTCCAACAGCTGTGGCTGGTCGTCGCGATACGCCTTGGTCTCCAGAAGCGCGAACAGGAACGAGGCTCCAACCGAGGTATGCGAGGCCAGGACGTGGATCACGCCGATCGTTCCCATGACCCACGCCGTGCCGATGTACGGCACATAGTAGGTCGGGTAGAATCCGATGACTTCCATTTTCCAATCTCAAATCTGATTACATACCGGCAGCCGGCGTGCGGGCGCAACGACCGGCGCGCACGGATGCGAACTGGACCTGCGAGCGCGTTCCCGCGCACCAAGCACCTCGGCCCGTGGAGCCGAGCTACAGAGGTCATGCGACCGGCAGGTTGGACGGCAGGGAATCAGCCGAGTGGCGGGCCTCTGGGGCCGTGAGCAGCAATTGTCTGCAGCGACACCCGCGGCCTGGCGCGGGGCGCAATGCTCTCACACGGGGTCGACGTGAGAGCCGCCGATTCGGCTTCGAATGGCGGTGGCAAGCCTGAAGCGTGAGTCAGGCAGCAGGCATCGCACGAGGGAAGATGAGCGTGGTGGTCGCCGGTATCTTGGCTCCCTTTCCCGCCGCAGATCGGCGGAAGCGTGCCGTCGGGCAAGATGAACTGGGCGAGATCGACCGAAACCGGAGCAGGTTTATGGGCAAATCCGAGGCTAGCGCTGGCAAGGATGTAGAGCGCCAACGCGACCAGCCTCGCCGCTTTGCAACGGATCAGGTCTAGCGGCATCAGGCGCGTCGCGAGCTGGCGTCTTCCGGGATACATTAGGGCATGCCACGCTGGGGTTTTCCGACCGCCGGACGGTCACGCCCAACGATCACCCGCGAGGGGTCGGTCGGCTCGGCGGCGAAGACGTCGCCCGCCGTGATCAGGACCAGGCCCGACAGACCAAGCGCAGCCCCGGCCAACGCCAAGCAAATAACCAACGGATATCCAAACGTATAGATCAAGGCGCCCAGCATGACGATCAGGTTGCCGGCAAGATAGTATTTCGCATCCGCTTGGCCGCACACGGCATCCCTGACCAACCAGCCGGCGACCGGGACGCGGTAGAACGCCTGATACGACAATCGCATTCCATACCCCGTGACTGGCTCAGCCGCGCGGTGGGGACTGATCGCCCGGCCCCTCGCGGCTGGGAGCGCGATTCAGCCTTGACCCCCGAGCACCCTGCGAATGATTATGATTGCTATATTCGAACTCTTCTGAAGTTTCAAGAAACTCTGAAAACAAAATGCGGCTCTCCCCGCTTACACAGACCTTCGTGTCCCATTTCGGCGAAATGGGCAGCCGATGGGGTATCAATCGCACGGTCGGACAGATCTACGCTCTCCTGTTCCTGTCGCCGCGGCCGCTCAACGCGGATGATATCGCCGACCGGCTCGGCTTCTCGCGCTCCAACGTAAGCATGGGCCTGAAGGAACTGGAGACCTGGCGGCTCGTGCAACTGCGCCGCATAGCGGGCGACCGGCGCGAATATTTTTCGACCCCGGATGACATCTGGGCGATCCTTCGCACGCTCGTCGAGGAAAGAAAGCGACGCGAGATCGATCCGACCATGACCATGCTGCGCGACGTGCTCATGGACGCTCCCTCGAGCGACGACGAACGACACGCACAGGCCCGCATGCGGCAGATGTACGAATTGATCGAGCTTTTGACCGGCTGGTTCGATGAAGTCGAGCGCCTTGAAAACAGAAACCTGATCCAGTTGCTGAAGCTGGGAGCGAAAGTGCAGAAGATATTGCACCTCAAGGACGGGTTGAGGAAGCGCCGAAAATAGCTTTTCGCGAAGTGAACGCAGGAAGCGTTGCACTTCGCTTGTCAAACCGGCGGAGCCGGTCCGGCCGCACTCTGCACTGCCCTCGCCGCGGGCAAGAACAGACCGGCGAGTAGGCTTGCCATCAGGACGGCATCGAACCCCCGCCGATCCATTGGTTCCTCCCAGGCCGCTCGGCCGCGACGCCGTTACATCTTCTTCATATCCATCTTCTTCATGTCCATCTTATCGCCCATGCCGGAGGCGCCGGCCGGCCCCTGCGCACCGACCCCCTCGACATCGAACGAAACCGTGACCTTCCCGGCTTTCTCGAACTCGAGCGTGACCGGCAGTTTGTCGCCTTGCTTGAGCGGGCTCTTCAGACCCATCAGCATGACGTGAAAGCCGCCAGGCGACAGCTTGACGGTCTTGCCGGGTCCGATCTCGAGGCCCTTGTCCAAAGGACGCATCTTCATGACTCCGTTCGCCATGGTCATCTCGTGGATTTCAACCTCTCCTGCAGCGTCGGCCGAGCCGCCGACCAGCCGGTCCGGCATGCTGCCCTTGTTCTCAATGGTGAGATAGGCGCCGCCGGTCTTGGCTCCCTTCGGCGTCGCACGGCTCCAGGCCTGGGTGATGACGAGGTCGCCAGCCTTGATCTCGTCGGTGAGAGCAAGGGAGGAGCCGGCGCATACGAAGGCCAGCGCGAGAAGAACCTGCTTCAGCTTGTTCATGGTAGTCACCTCCTTGTGTTTGAACTCAACCGCACAGATGGATCACACCGGGTCAGCGGCAGACCTTCACGTAGACGCAGACTTTCTTAAAATTCTCCCAGTGACACTGCTGCTCCATCCGGCAGGTCTTGCCCTTTTCCTCCCCCGGGGAGGCCGCGCGGGCCGGGATCAGCCCCGACAGCACGCCTAGGGCGGCTGCCGTGATCGCAATTCGCTTGAGGCGTTTCATTGTCGAGTTCCCTGTCATTCTGCTGCAGACATCCGATATAGTTCAGCGGCAGGTGGCTGACGAGACGGCAAAGGCAATCTTCTGTTTCCCTCGGGTCAGACATCCCTCTCTCCATGTCCCGCTGAACACGCCTTGCAGATTGGTGACGGCGCCCATGCCATTCGGCTTTCCGTCGCGGAATTCTCCTTCGTAGCGAGCGCTCTGCAACGTCATGACGCCATGACCGGTCGGCTCGCCGTCAACCAGTTCGCCATCATAGCGGCCGGTTGGCCATTCCTGCGTACCGCGCCCCGACTGACGACCAGCCTTCCACTCGCCGATGTCCTTCTCGAAGCCCTTACCGTTTCGTATCCATTGCAGATTTCCCCCGCCCTGCGCCAGGCCGTCAACGCAGCCGCCCGACCAGGCAACGCTTTCATCCGGCAACGGATGTGGATCCCAGACCTTGCAGCCCGTGCTGGGGTCGGTGACGAATGCACCGGGCTGGCCGGTCTGCCCAAAGGCCGCCGAACAGACAAGCCATACGCCGAGCAACATCGCCGTTCCTGCAACTCGCGTCACGCAACTCCCCATTGATAGCGGCCATGCGGCCTCACCGTTGCAACAGCGGCAGGACCACGTCACGCAGCAATTGCTCGCGGACATCAATGAACTTGTCCCGCACGATGCCCTCGCGGTCGATCACATAGGTCAATGGAAAGCCCTCGGGCGGTCCGAAGCCGTTCGCCGAGATCTTGTCCAGGGTCGATGTCGGATAAGCGAGTGTCCCGCTCATGCTGCGCATCCTGGCGAAATCCTGCGGACGGTCGGCGCTGATCCCGATCATCTCCAGTCCCTGCTCGTGATAGCGCCGGTAGAACGCGTTGAGGATTGGCATTTCCTTCTTGCACGGAGCGCACCACGTGGCCCAATAGTTCACCAGCACGACCTTACCGCGTAATTTTCCGAGATCGAAAATCTGCCCGCCAAGCTCGGACAGGACGAGAGCCGGCGCCGCATCGTTGATCGATGGAGCGGCGCAGGCAGGACCGTTCCACGCCGCCACTGCGAACAAGGAAGCGGCCATCCGGATCAGCCAACCGGCCACGGGGCCTGTCAAGCCCGAGCGAGTCGGCCCCCCGTTCGATTGCATGGCCCCCTCCGTTCACTGGCGCTTCCCGCTCGATTTGCACCACTTGTTGGCGCGTTCGTCGCGGGAAGCGCTGCAGATTCTGATGTTGGCGCGTGTCCTGATCGGCGAGCCGGATTCCACCTCGCCGGGACCTGCGCTAGAAATTGTAGCTTGCCACGGTCCTCAGCAGATAGGGCGCAATGAGTTGCCCCTGGCTGCCGGCGTCGTTGATGGCTGCATTGGTCCGATAATAGAAAGGTATCTCAACGTCGACATAAAACTTGAACACCCGCTTGTTGGCCTCGTCCACTACCTTGGTGAACTCGACCCCGGGCGAGAACATCAGACGATCAAAGCCGCTGTTGAGCGGATCGGCTGCCGGCCCGCTGTCGCGCTGCCTGTGCGAAGCGATGACCTGTACGAGCGGCGCGATCTTGTCGAAACCGAGCACATGATAAAGGTTGTTGTAGATGATACCCGCCGCGCCGTCGATCTGATAGCCAGGCTTGTACAACTCCCTCATCCCGTCGTCGGGATTGTAGGCCGATTGATAGAGAAACGGCTGCTGCCAGCGGACCTGGGAGAAATATTGCCAGGCGTTGTCGCCGGTGATCAGCCCGCGGTGAAACGCGCCGAGGATGAGGTCGGTGCTCCCTGACCCGATCTGGGTGTCCCGGTCGATCCCGGGCGCAGTAAACGTGCCAGTCGGAAGCTTCAGCCCGAAGATGATTCCGGTCGACAGGTCGGACGAGAAGCCGGTGTACATCCCCATCACTTCGACATCGCCGATGTCGCGCGAGTTGAATGTCTGGATGCCCATCCCGTCGGGCGGGGCGCCGGTGTCGGTAGTGAAGGCACGGTCGGTATAGGGCACTCGCATCATGACGCCCCACTCGCGGTTGAACATGTATTCGAGGCCGACGGTGTACCAGCTCGTCCGGACTTGCTTGTCCAGATTGGCGTCCGCCGGGCCGCGCGAGCTGCCGATCCAGTTCTTGTTCTGATCGGAATACCACCATTCGGTGAAAATTCGGCCACCGTGATCGTCTTCCTGAGGCAGCAGACCACCTCCGACATCGAATACGCTGCATCCGCAGGCACAGGCCATTGCGGGGCTTGAGGGGAGCAGGACGCCGACCGCGAATATCGCGATGAGCAATGTTAGCGGGACAAGGATATGCCGTGCGCGGACTACGCTGCAGCGGCCGATTCGTTTGGACATGTTGGCTCCGATTGAATGTTGGCGGGACGCTGCATCGCGGCTGGAGGCGCGCGTCCGCAAGTAAGTCCGAAGGGCGAATGGGCGGTCGCTCGTGGCAAGACGAACGAGCGCCGGCACTGCGGGGGAGACCTCGGTCATGGTCAGAACCTGTAGTTCACGCCCAGCCGCACCGTCTGTATCGTCACATCGGCCGTGCCGTGCAGCGTGTTTGTGCCGCCGGCGTTGTCGACGATGCCGCCAAGCCCGTTGAGAGTGGGAAATTTCGCAAAGAGATATTCTGTCTTGACGCTCACGTGATCCGTCCAGGCCCATTCCCAGCCCGCGCCGGCGGTCCAGCCGACGAGCGTGGACGACGCAGCAGTGCCGCCCGAGGCGGCGTTCAGCGTGTCGGTGTAGGATTGGGTGTAACTCACCTTCGCAAAGGCGACGCCTCCCGTGGCGTAGATCAGGCTTCGATCCGAGACGATGCCAAGGCGCGGACGTATCGTGGCGAGGCTGTTGGTCCTGAGAGACTGCGTTACTG
>Ga0335071_10000947_pt1 | contig 31316 bp, 35 predicted proteins | sample Lox_Sample_15_FD_206724 | JGI IMG/M metagenome (GOLD analysis project Ga0335071, IMG submission 206724) | Soil microbial communities from Loxahatchee National Wildlife Refuge, Florida, United States - Lox_Sample_1.5 | ecosystem: Environmental > Terrestrial > Soil > Wetlands | place: USA...
CGGCGGCGCGGTTTGAGAACCGGGCGGCGGCCGCGCAGTTGGCCGCGGTGGGGGAGGTGTTCGCCGCCGGTGATATTGATTTTCGGGTGTTCACCACGTTGGTGTTTCGCACCGATTTGGTCGTCGATGCCGAGGTGCTGGTGGTGGTGGACGCGGCGTTGGCGGCCAATGTGACGCGCTGGCCGTCGATGACGCCGGGCCGGTTGGCCGCCCAGGTGGACAAGATCGTGGCGGGCGCGGACGCTGATGCGGTGCGCCGGCGCCGTGAGCGCCAGCGCGATCGCCAGATTTGTTTCGGGCCGATCTGTGAGGGGCTGGCCGAGATCGCCGGCAGCCTGCTGGGCCCGGACGCCCGGGCGCTGGATCGGCGGTTGGATGCGTTGGCGGCCACGGTGTGTGCGCAGGATCCGCGCCGTCGCGAGCAGCGCCGCGCTGATGCGCTGGGGGCGCTGGCCGCCGGGGCGGATCGGTTGGGGTGTCGGTGTGGGCGCGCGCAGTGCACCGCGGCGGGCCAGCCGGCGGCCTCCCCGGTGGTGATCCATGTGATCGCCGAGCGGGCCAGCCTGCAGGGGCGTGGCTCGACACCAGGCTCGGTGGTGGGCGCCGACGGGCTCATCGCACCCGAACTGGTCGCCGAGCTGGCGGCCGCGGCCACGCTGGTGTCGCTGGTCCACCCCGCCGACGCCGCACCCGAGCCGGGCTATGTGCCCTCCAAGGCGCTGGCCGATTTCGTGCGGTGTCGGGATGTGACGTGTCGGTGGCCCGGTCGCGATCGGCCCGCCTTCGGCTGCGACATCGACCACACCATTCCGCACAGCCAGGGCGGTCCCGCCCACGCCTCGAATGTCAGGTGGCTCTGTTGTTTGGGTCGTAGTCATCAGCAAAATGCCTGGTAAACCCACCGAAGGTGGCATGGGGGCCTGTTTGAGAAATCTGAGTTGTCTCAGGTGCCTGTGCCTGAACTCTCTGCTCAAAAGTCTGGGCCCTGGGCGACAAACAACTGCCCGACGGAACCGTGGTGTGGGTCCGTGCGTTCCCCGGGTGACCACACGTACGTCACCACTACTGATTCGCAAGGCAACCAACAGAATGCTGCGCGGCGCAAGGCACGCCTGATTGAGACATCGCATCGAAGGCATAGCAATCCGATAACATCGCTCCATGCCGCGGCGGCGCAATAGGCGGAGGGGGACTCCGAAACGTGCTCGCCGCTCCGTTGACAATGTCGACGCGAAGCAATTCGACAATCCCGACTGGGTGTGGGTGGGCGATCGGCGGATGTTCGTCGTCGGATATACACCCGGCGGGGCACCGTTCGGGTGCTTCGAGGACGAACTCGATGATCTCGGGTAGCTCGACGGCGCGGCGGGGTCGCGCGGTGCTGTTCCCTGGTCAGCGTGGCAGCGCGCCGCACGAAAAGAGGAATTGAATGCTCGTCCTTCCACGGCTTCTGGTCCACGTCGGGCAGTTTGCGGCTGTGGGCGGACATCCGGTATGGCGCGTCCGCCGGCTATCTTGCCGAGCTGGCCGCTTTCGCGCGTGAGGTGGTCAAGGCAGCCGTTCAGGTAGGGGCCGGCCCAAGCACTCCACAACGAGGTCCACGTGCCCATCCAGCACATCGTTGACCGTGACCGGGTTGACCCGCACCAGACGTGACGCCATGACGACCTCCGCAACCAGACGCTATGAAAGCCGAGCATGCACCCAAACAGGAACGAGATCGATCACCTGCGCAGGCACCTCGGCGGTATCAGCGGGTTAGGCGCTAAGGACCGGGGTCTGGCCCAGGGGCAGATCGCAACAACAGCATCCTGAACCTCATCCGTGCCAATTTCGCGTGTCGCACGGCGTCGGTGGGGATGCGTGCCGGACCGGATCACTACAGTGCGGGCATGCAGTCACTGCTGTACCCGCTGATTGACCTCGAGGACCTCCACTCCCGGCTGGGCCCCCACAACTATCGCGGCGGCCTGGACTACGCGCGCGAGGGGCAGGTGGTCCGTTGCATGTGGAACCCCGACGACTGCACCCTGGCCGGCACCGTTCGTGGTCAGCAGGGCGATAGCCACACCACCTCCGTGCTGCTGTCGCCAGATGTCGACGACACCTGGACCCTCGTTATCGGGCAGTGCAGCTGCCGACTTCGGGTGAACTGCGAGCATGTCACAGCAACCGTCATCGCGGCTAGCGGGATCACGACGACACCCGCCCAACAGGCGCCGCCATCCCCCTCCGCGTGGCGGCATTCGCTGGAAGCCCTGTTTCCCATGGCTTCGCCGAGCGACGCGCTCGCCACGCCGCTAGCGCTTGAGCTGACCCTCTCCGCGAACGGCCGGACTGCGACGCTGGACGCGCGTCTGGTGCGCCCCGGCAAGCGCGGCGGCTGGGTTGGGGGCGATCTGAGCTGGAGCAAGCTGAGCACGCGGGGCCTCTATGGTTACCCCAAGGCCCATGTTGAGCTACTCCAAACCCTCTACGCGGTCTACCGGAACTCAGCCTCGAATTCTGGGGGCTACTACAGCTATGGGTATGGGTACGCGAAAACGATCTCCCTCCTGAAGTTCGAGTCGTCGCAGTTATGGCCACTGCTGGACGAGGCGCGACGAATCGGTGTACGGGTGGTGCAGGCGGGGAGCCAACACGATGTGCCGCCCTATACCACGGCGCAGCTGTGTCTCGACGTCAAGGCCGACGGGTCGGGCGATCTCGTTGTCACGCCGGTGCTTCAGGTCGACGGAGCCACCGCACGGCCGGCCGCATTCATCGGATCGTCTGGCCATGGCGTGGTTTACCACAACCCCGGGCTGCGGCTGGCGCGACTGGAAAAGCCGGCATCGAAGGCGTTGCAGAAGCTGGCGCTGGAGGACAAACCCCTAGCGATACCCGCCGACCAAGCGGAACGGTTCGCGGCCGAGTACTATCCAAGGCTGCGACGCATCGCGACCATCACGTCCGCGGACGAGTCGTTCACGCCGCCGGCGATCGTCGGACCAACCTTGTTGCTGCGCACGGACTACCAGGACGCGCACGAGCTACTGTTGGCGTGGGAATGGGCATATCGGCTGGGCGACAGTGACTTTCGCGAGCCTGTCGATTCGGCGGTCGATCTCGGCCACCGCGACTTTGACGCGGAGAACAAGCTCGCTTCGACCATCGATGCGCCGTTGGAGCGATTCGGGCTCCGCTCCCCCGATGGCACACTCGTTGCCCGCACGCAATTGTCCGGCCTGGACACCATGCGGTTCGTCACCGAACTTCAGCCACTGCTCGCCGGGCTTGCCGATGTTGTCGTGGAGTCGACCGGCAACTCGATCGAGTACAGGGAGGCGGGCGGTTCCCTTGTCATCGGTGTGACTGCGGACGCGGTCCCCGGCAAGACCGACTGGTTCGACCTCGGTGTCACGATCAGCGTTGAGGGCAGACAGGTTCCGTTCGTTACCGTGTTCACCGCGCTCGCGTCCGGGGAATCGCACTTGCTGCTTGCCGACGGCGCGTACTTCGCGCTAGACAAGCCGGAGCTGGCCAAGCTGCGCGAGCTGATCGACGAGGCCCGCGCGCTGAGCGACTCCGATGACGGTCCGCCCCGGATCAGCCGGTTTCAAGCCGGGCTATTCGACGAACTCGCTGAAATCGGAGTGGTCACCCGCCAAGCCAAGGAATGGCGGCGCCAAGCCAACGGGCTACGCGCACTGCAAGGTGTGACGCCCGTGGCAGTGCCCAGCACCCTGCATGCTGACCTGCGCGCATATCAGGCTGACGGGTTCTCGTGGCTGGCGACCCTGCACGCCCATGGGCTCGGCGGGATACTTGCCGACGACATGGGCCTCGGCAAGACCATTCAGTCGCTTGCGCTGATTTGTCATGTGCGCCAACAGAGTTCGCGCCAGGCACCGTTCTTGGTGGTAGCGCCGTCGAGTGTGGTCGGGAACTGGGTCGCCGAGACCGAGCGGTTCGCGCCTGAACTGTCGGTGGTCGCGATCACCGATACCCTCCGCCGCTCCGGCGCTGATCTCGACGAGCTGGTCGCGGCCACCGACATCGTCGTCACCACCTACACGCTGTTCCGGCTCGAATTCGAGAATTACGTCACCCGGGCCTGGTCTGGGCTGATCCTGGACGAAGCCCAGTACGTGAAGAACCGCCACGCCAAGACCTACCAGTGCGCACGGAAACTGGCGGCGCCGGTCAAGCTCGCGATCACCGGCACACCAATGGAGAACAACCTTATGGAGCTCTGGTCCCTGCTGTCGATCACCGCCCCCGGGTTGTTTCCCAACCCGACGAAGTTCGCCGACTACTACGCCAAGCCCATCGAAAAGACCGGCGATCCCGAGCTGCTCACCCTGTTCCGTCGCCGGATCAGACCGCTGGTGAAGCGCCGCACCAAGGAGCTAGTGGCCGCCGAGCTGCCCGCCAAGCAAGAACAAATCCTCGATATCGACCTGCCGCCGCGCCACCGCACGCTCTACGACAAGCGACTTCAACGAGAACGCCAGAAGGTGCTCGGCCTGCTCGACGACATGCAACGCAACCGATTCACCATCCTGAAATCCCTGACCGTGTTACGCCAGATGGCACTGCACCCTGGGCTCGTCGACCCTGCTCATGACACGCTGGCCTGCGCGAAGATCGATGTGCTCGCGGAGCACCTGCGCGACATCGCCGACTCCGGTCACCGCGCGCTTGTCTTCAGCCAGTTCACCCGCTTCCTCGGCAGGGTCCGCGACCGCCTCGACAGCGAGGGAATCGACTACTGCTACCTTGACGGGCGAACTCGCGACCGCCCCAAGGAGATCAAGCGATTCAAGGACGGGGATGCGCTGGCCTTCCTCATCAGCCTAAAGGCGGGTGGGTTCGGGCTGAACCTCACCGAGGCCGACTATTGCTTCCTGCTGGACCCGTGGTGGAACCCGGCCACCGAGGCCCAGGCCATCGACCGCACCCACCGAATCGGCCAGACACACAACGTCATGGTCTACCGGCTCATCGCCCGCCACACCATTGAAGAGAAAGTCGTCGAGCTGAACACCCGCAAAGCCAGGCTGTTCGCCAGTGTCATCGACGACGGCAACACCTTCGGCTCCGCTCTTACCGCCGACGACATCCGCGGACTACTCGCCTAATCGGCCCTGAACTCATATAGCTGTCATGAAATGCAAAGTGACGCGCCGGTAGGTTGTTGTTGGCGGGCTTAGCGTTTGGGTTCGTGCGTCAGGAGTGGTCGACCGAGGATCTGATCGGGTCGTCGACGCTCGTCGGCAGCGACTGGCAGCTGGTGAGAAGAAGTCCGGGGCCAAGCGATCGCAGTCTGCTCTACCCGGACCTGCCGCGCCACATAATCACTTCGGCAGTGGGTATCGCGGAACGCCCGGTGCGGAAACCGGTCCCGCTCGGTGCGGTGACCGGCCTCAGGATAAGCATCTCGTTTACGGTGAGCATGTCCGGGCATGAAATGAACCCCGCCGATCGGGATCCGGATCTGATCCGTGCGGGGGGCCACCCGTGAGGGCGGCCCCTACCGCGACGCCACAGCTTCAGGAAGTGGCAGTACATCGCTTGCGTTTGAAGGGCTGTGACCTGCTCCTCGGGGATCTTGATGCCCTTCGGCTACTTAGCTTTGTGGAGTTCAGCACGGACGGTGAGCCCGGTGCTGGTGGACGGAAAACGAAGGCGCCAGGGGATAGATTCCCGACTTGTCTCCAACCTCAAATGTTATTGCCGCACTCAGCGGGTGCACAAGCTACGCGACGCCGAAGATTCGCCATTCGCCGGGCACGCCCTTGAGCTCGTAAGCGCCGCGCTCCTCGAACTCAAGGCCTGACCCGATCACGAGGTCGCGCAGCGTGCTGGACACGAGCACCTCGTTCGGCCCCGCCAGTGCGCTGACACGCGCACCGATGTGCACGCCGATCCCACCGATGTCATCGCCGCGGACCTCGCACTCGCCGGTGTGCAACCCGGCACGCACCTCGATGCCGAGCGCCCGCACCGCATCGCGAATCGCCATCGCGCAGCGGATCGCTCGCTGCGGGCCGTCGAACATCGCGAGGAAGCCGTCGCCCGACGTGTTCACCTCGCGACCACGGAAGCGATTGAGTTGCGCCCGGACGACGGCGTCGTGCGCATCGAGCAAGGCGTGCCAGTCACGATCGCCCATCTCTGCGGCGCGTCGCGTCGAGTCCACGATATCGGTGAACAGCACCGTGGCGAGGACACGGTCGTCGGCAACGTCGGGCTGCTCGCCGGTGAGGAACTCGGCGATCTCCTGGAACGAATCGCGCCACGGTTCCACGAAGTGAAACATGTTGCGCCCCGGGAGTTCGACGTACTTCGCGCCCGGTATGTGATCGGCGACATCCTTGCCCATTGCAGGTGTGACGAATGGGTCATCGGTGCGCTGGACGACAAGGGTGGGCACGCGGACGGTCGGAAGTATCTCGCGCACGTTCAATTCGACCACCAGAGGAAGCATCAGGGCGATGGTCCGTGGGCTTGCTGCCAGGCGATTATGTCGTGCCCACGCTGAGCGGATCTCGTCGTTCCACGGCATGTCCGGATTCAACACATGTTGGAACTCTCCCGTCCCCCACATGGCGTCCATCACGGCGACAACTTCCTCTCCAACCATCGCGGTGCGGTCGCCCGCATCTGCGTAGCCTTCGAGCACGAGCAGCGCCGTTGTGCGGGACGGATATGTTGCTGCGAACAACGCCGCCGTCGCAAGTGAGCCATCGATCGTGAGGAGAACCGCTTCAGTGCTCCCGAGATCGTCAAGCACCGCGGTGATGCTGTCGGCCCATTGCTCCAAATTTGGCAGCGCGCCAGGCTCGACAGGATCGGACGCTCCCGTGCCTGGCTGGTCGAAGAAGATCAGCCGACCCAGCGATGACATCGCCTCGACCCACCCTTGAAGCGACGGCAGCTCCGGAAAGACCTCGCAGTTCGTGAACCAGTTAGTGACGAACACGATGTCACGAGGGCCTTCGGGCGACGCGCGATAGGCGACGCGCAGATCGCCGTTCATCGCGTAGCGCGTCTCCGAGAACATTGCGGAAGTCTAAGCCGAGGAGCGGCGGCATTAGCGTGGCTATGCCGCAAAGTCTGCGCGGCGTCGGAGTCGCGACGATGAGAGAGTATTTCGGAAAATCGATCCCATCATTTGGTGAAAACCTTTTGGGGCTGGCACGACCGGCAGCTGGCGGATGGCACGCTGATCCTGACCTCACCGGCCGGTGATACCTATGTCACTACCCCGGGCAGCGCGCTGCTGTTCCCCGCGCTGTGCGCACCCACCGCCGCGATCGCCCCGCCCGCACCGGCACCCGCCGACTACTGCGCCGAACGCACCGCGATGATGCCCCGACGCCGCCGCACCCGCGCCCAGGACCGCGCCGCGCGCATCGCCACCGAACGCCGCCACAACCGCGACGCCCGCCTGGCCCGACCAGCCCAGCACCCCAGCTACTTCGGACCCGCCCCACCCGATCCCGACGACGACCCTCCGCCCTTTTAAGGGGAATTTGGCTCTGAGCTGGTCGTCGCCTAGACTCTAGGGGTTGCCTTGGGCAGACCTCGGCCGGTGAGAATCGGCCCCGCGTGCCCTTCGGTGACGACTGCTTTACAAGACCGCGCACGTCAGGCTTTGTGTTTCGTCCTGCCGTGCGTACGCAACCAGGTCAGGAGATCGAGTGATTCAGCAGGAATCGCGGCTGAAGGTCGCCGATAACACCGGCGCCAAGGAGATCTTGTGCATCCGGGTGCTCGGCGGTTCGTCACGACGCTACGCCGGCATCGGTGACGTCATCGTCGCCACCGTCAAGGACGCCATTCCGGGCGGCAACGTCAAGCGCGGCGATGTCGTCAAGGCGGTCGTGGTCCGCACGGTCAAGGAGCGCAGGCGTCCCGACGGCAGTTACATCAAGTTCGACGAGAACGCCGCGGTCATCATCAAGCCGGACAACGACCCGCGCGGCACCCGCATCTTCGGGCCGGTCGGCCGCGAACTCCGCGAAAAGCGGTTCATGAAGATCATCTCGCTGGCCCCGGAGGTGTTGTAGATGAAGGTCCGCAAAGGCGACACCGTTTTGGTCATCGCCGGCAAAGACAAAGGGGCCAAAGGCAAGGTGCTGCAGGCTTACCCAGAGCGCAACCGGGTGCTGGTCGAGGGTGTGAACCGGATCAAGAAACACATCGCGGTTTCGACCAACCAGCGCGGCGCTCGATCAGGCGGAATCGTGACCCAGGAAGCCCCCATCCACGTCTCCAACGTGATGGTGGTCGATTCGGACGGTAAGCCCACCCGAATCGGCTACCGGCTGGACGAGGAGACCGGCAAGCGGGTCCGCATCTCGAAGCGTAACGGCAAGGACATCTAGCATGAGCACAGCAGAGAAAGCTCAGCCGCGCCTGAAGGAGCGCTACCGCAACGAGATCCGTGATTCGTTGCAGCAGCAGTTCGGCTACGCCAATGTCATGCAGATCCCAACCGTGACCAAGGTCGTCGTCAACATGGGCATCGGCGAAGCGGCGCGGGATGCCAAGTTGATCAACGGCGCCGTCAACGACTTGGCGCTGATCACCGGGCAGCGGCCGGAAGTGCGTCGGGCCCGGAAATCCATAGCGCAGTTCAAATTGCGCGAGGGCATGCCGATCGGCGCCCGCGTCACCTTGCGCGGCGACCGGATGTGGGAGTTCCTCGACCGTCTCACTTCAATTGCGCTGCCGCGTATTCGCGACTTCCGCGGGCTTTCGCCCAAGCAGTTCGACGGTGTCGGCAACTACACCTTCGGGCTGGCCGAGCAGTCGGTATTCCACGAAATCGATGTGGACAAGATCGACCGGGTCCGCGGCATGGACATCAACGTCGTCACCTCGGCGACGACCGACGACGAAGGACGAGCGCTGTTGCGGGCCCTCGGCTTTCCATTCAAGGAGAACTGAGCGATGGCTAAGAAGGCATTGATCAACAAGGCAGCGCGGAAGCCGCGGTTCGCGGTGCGCGCCTACACCCGCTGCAACAAGTGCGGCCGCCCCCGCGCGGTCTACCGCAAATTCGGCCTCTGCAGGATCTGCCTGCGCGAGATGGCGCACGCCGGCGAACTGCCGGGCGTGCAGAAGAGCAGCTGGTAACCGGACACAGGACCACAAACCATGACGATGACCGATCCGATCGCAGACTTCTTGACCCGTCTGCGCAACGCCAACTCGGCGTATCACGACGAGGTGACGTTGCCGCACTCCAAGCTGAAGGCCAATATCGCCCAGATCCTCAAGAACGAGGGCTACATCAGCGATTTCCGTACCGAAGACGCTCGGGTCGGCAAGTCGCTGATCATCCAGCTCAAGTACGGGCCGAGCCGGGAGCGCAGCATCGCCGGCTTGCGCCGGGTGTCCAAGCCGGGCTTGCGGGTGTATGCGAAATCGACCAACCTGCCGCGCGTGCTCGGCGGCCTGGGCGTGGCGATCATCTCGACCTCCTCGGGCCTGCTGACCGACCGTCAGGCAGCCAGACAGGGCGTGGGCGGCGAAGTCCTCGCGTACGTGTGGTGAGGGGTAGACAATGTCGCGTATTGGTAAGCAACCGATTCCGGTCCCAACCGGGGTCGACGTAACGATCGACGGCCAGACGGTCTCGGTGAAGGGGCCCAAGGGCACCCTGGATCTGACGGTCGCCGAGCCGATCACCTTGTCGCGCAACGACGATGGCGCAATCGTGGTCACCCGCCCCAACGACGAGCGGCGCAACCGCTCACTGCACGGACTGTCGCGCACCCTGGTGTCCAATCTGCTCACCGGTGTGACGCAGGGCTACACCACCAAAATGGAAATCTTCGGTGTCGGCTACCGGGTGCAGCTCAAGGGCTCCAACCTCGAATTCGCGCTGGGCTACAGCCACCCGGTGGTGATCGAGGCGCCCGAGGGCATCAAGTTCGAGGTGCAGTCACCGACGAAGTTCACGGTTTCCGGCATCGACAAGCAGAAGGTCGGCCAGATCTCGGCGAACATCCGCCGGCTGCGACGTCCCGACCCCTACAAGGGCAAGGGCGTGCGGTACGAAGGCGAGCAGATCCGCCGCAAGGTCGGAAAGACAGGTAAGTAGTGATGGCGCAATCAGTATCGGCGACTCGTCGGGTCTCGCGGCTGCGCCGGCACGTGCGGCTGCGCAAGAAGATCTCCGGCACCCCGGAGCGCCCGCGGCTGGTGGTGCACCGGTCCGCGCGGCACATTCACGTGCAGCTGGTCAACGACGAGAACGGCACCACAGTGGCCGCCGCGTCCTCGATCGAGGACGACGTACGCAATCTCAAGGGCGACAAGAAAGCCCGCAGCGTGCGGGTGGGGCAATTGATCGCCGAGCGGGCCAAGGCCGCCGGCATCGACAGCGTGGTGTTCGACCGCGGCGGATACACCTACGGCGGACGGATCGCGGCGCTGGCCGATGCCGCTCGCGAGAACGGGTTGAGTTTCTGATGACAACTGGAAGGACCGCATAATGGCGGAGCAGTCGGCCGGCGGCCCAGGCGGCCAAGACAGCCGTGACGGGCGCGGTGACCGCGACAGCCGGGGTCGGCGCGACACCGGCCGTGGCCGCGAACGCGACGGCGAGAAGAGCAATTACCTGGAGCGGGTCGTCGCCATCAACCGCGTCTCCAAGGTGGTCAAGGGCGGTCGGCGATTCAGCTTCACCGCATTGGTCATCGTGGGTGACGGCAACGGCATGGTCGGCGTCGGCTACGGCAAGGCCAAGGAAGTTCCGGCCGCGATCGCCAAGGGTGTAGAGGAAGCGCGCAAAGGCTTCTTCCGGGTTCCGTTGATCGGTGGGACCATTACCCATCCGGTGCAGGGTGAAGCGGCGGCCGGTGTGGTGCTGTTGCGTCCCGCCAGCCCGGGTACCGGTGTGATCGCCGGTGGCGCCGCCCGCGCGGTGCTGGAATGTGCTGGGGTGCATGACATTCTGGCCAAGTCATTGGGCAGCGACAACGCCATCAACGTGGTGCACGCCACCGTCGCCGCGCTCAAGCTGCTGCAGCGTCCCGAGGAAGTCGCCGCGCGCCGCGGACTGCCGATCGAGGACGTCGCCCCGGCCGGGATGCTGCGAGCGCGCCGCGAAAGTGACGCGCTGGCCAGTGCGGCGGCGGCGCGAGAGGCATCCCAGACTCCGGGGGCACAACCATGAGCGCTCAACTGAAGATCACCCAGGTGCGCAGCACGATCGGGGCCCGCTGGAAGCAGCGGGAGACCCTGCGCACCTTGGGCCTGCGACGGATTCGCCATTCGGTGATTCGTGAGGACAACCCACAGACCCGCGGCCTGATCGCGATGGTCAGCCACCTCGTCGAGGTGGAGCCGGCCGAGACAGCCGCCGGAGGTACCAAATGACAATCAAGCTGCATGACCTCAAGCCCGCGCGCGGCGCCAAAACCGCCCGCACCCGCGTCGGTCGCGGCGAAGGTTCCAAGGGCAAGACCGCCGGGCGCGGTACCAAGGGCACCAAGGCCCGCAACCACGTCCCGGTGACCTTCGAGGGCGGGCAGATGCCGATTCACATGCGGCTGCCCAAGCTCAAGGGATTCCGCAACCGGTTCCGCACCGAATACGAGATCGTCAACGTCGGCGACATCAACCGGCTGTTCCCGCAGGGCGGTTCGATCGGTGTCGACGAGTTGGTGGCCAAGGGCGCGGTCCGCAAGAACTCGTTGGTCAAGGTCCTCGGCGACGGCAAGCTGACCGTCAAGGTCGACCTGACCGCGCATAAGTTCAGCGGCAGCGCACGCGAGAAGATCACCGCCGCGGGCGGCTCGGTCACCGAGCTGTAGTCAGCGCAGCTGCGGAATCACTTCTGCGGCAAGACGTTCCATCTGCTCTCGGTTCTCGGCGACGTCGGCGCCGACGGGGTTGAGCAGCAGCAGCTCCGCCCCGGCGGCCACCACCTCGGCGAGTCCTCGGGCGACGTCATCGGGCGTGCCGGACACCGGGACGTCTTCGACGCCGGTTCGTGGCCCGTAGATGCGCGCCAGCCCGGCCAGCACGCGTTCACGCGCCCGCCCCGCATCGTCGTCCACCATCAGATAGACGCGCTTGCCGATGGTGAACTGCGCCGGGTCTTTCCGCTGTTCGTCGAGTTCGCCGCGCAGCACCGTGACGGCCCCCGCGAACGCTTCAGTGGTCGATGAGCCGGCGCCCATGAATGCATCGCCGTGGCGCACCGCCCGGGCCAGCGCCTTGGGAGCCAGGCCACCGAACCAGATCGGCGGATGCGGCCGTTGCACCGGCTTGGGCTGGATGGGGACGTCGTCGACGTCGCGGAACCGGCCGTGAAAACTCACCCGGGGTTCATCGGACCAGGCGGCCTTCATCAGTTCCAAACCCTCGGTGAAATACGAGATATAGGTGGACTTCTCGACGCCGAACGCGGCGAATTTCCGGAAGCCGCCGCCAGTTCCGACTCCGACATCCAGCCGTCCGTGGCTGAGCCGGTCGACGGCCGTCGCGGCCGACGCCAATTGCAGCGGATCGTGCAACGACGTCACCAGCACGGCCACCCCGAGACGCAGGCGCTCGGTGCAGGCCGCGCACCACGCCAGCAGCTCCAGTGGTGCCAGCAGCGGTGCGTCTCCGATGATCTGCTCGAGCACCCAGCCGCCCTCGAACCCGAGCTCCTCGGCACGGGCAAGGTAGCCGCGCAGCCCCGCGGCGTCGAACCGGTCGTAATCGAATTGAGGAATGGCTATGCACAACCTCACCCCACCACCGTACGGTCGCGGTGTCGGTACGCTGCAAACATGTTCGCCTTCTTGCCTTCGATCCCCGGAGTCGATGACGTCCGCGCGCTGGCCAACCGGGTCGACACCGCTCGCCATCACGGCGTCCCTAACGGCTGCGTGCTCGAGTTTGACCTGCGCTCGGTGCCGCCGGAGACGACGGCGTTCGACCCGCTGGCCATCGTCACCGGCCGCAGCCGACTCCCGATGCGTGACATTGTCGCCGCCATCCACCGCGCCGCCGAAGACCCGCGCGTCGCCGGGCTGATCGCCCGGGTGCAACTCGCGGCGTCGCCGCCAGCCGCGGTGCAGGAGCTGCGGGAGGCCATCGCGGCCTTCAGCGCCGTCAAGCCCTCCGTGGTGTGGGCCGAGACCTATCCGGGGACGCTGTCCTACTACCTTGCTTCGGCCTTTGGTGAGATCTGGATGCAGCCCTCCGGAAGTGTCGGGCTGATCGGCTTCGCGAGCAATGCCACCTTCCTGCGTGACGCGCTCGACAAGTTGGGCATAGAAGCCCAATTCATTGCGCGGGGCGAATACAAGTCGGCGGCAAGCCGCTACACCGAGTACGGCTTTACCGAGGCGCACCGCGAGGCCGTCACCCGGATGCTGGAAAGCCTGCAAGAGCAGGTGTGGCAGGCCATCGCCCAATCACGCAAGCTCGATTCCGGTGCGCTCGATGCGCTGGCCGACCGGGCCCCGCTGTTACGCGACGATGCCGTGACCTCCGGCCTAATCGACCGGATCGGTTTCCGGGATGAGGTCTATGCGCGGATAGCGGAAATGGTTGGCGTTGAGGGTATTTCACCGGAATCCAGTGACTCGGATGAGGCCCCGCCGCGGCTCTACCTGGCACGCTACGCTAATGCGTCCCGGCCGCGGCTGGCTGCGCCCGTGCCATCGATTCCCTTCCATCGGCCCAAACCAACCGTCGCCGTCGTCACGATCGACGGCCACATTGTCGACGGACGCGGCGGCCCTCAGTTTCTGCCGTTCGGCCCTTCGGCCGCCGGCGGTGACACCATCGCGGCGGCACTGCGGGAGGTCGCCGCCGACGACTCGGTGTCCGCGATCGTGCTAAGGGTGGACAGTCCCGGGGGCATGCTCACCGCGTCGGAAACCATCTGGCGGGAGGTGACACGGACTTGCAAACGTGGCAAGCCGGTGGTGGCGTCAATGGGTGCGGTCGCCGCCTCCGGCGGCTACTACGTCTCGATGGGCGCCGACGCGATCGTGGCCAATCCGGGCTCGATCACTGGTTCGATCGGTGTGATCTGCGGAAAGCTGGTAATTCGCGATCTCATGGAGCGGCTTGGTGTCGGGTCGGATACCGTGCGCACCAATGCCAACGCCGATGCTTGGTCGATGGACGCGCCCTTCACGCCCGAGCAGCGGGCCCGTCAAGAGGCTGAGGCGGATCTTGTCTATGCCGACTTCGTGCAACGCGTCGCGGATAGCCGGAACTTGACCGCCGAAGCCGTGGATCGCGTTGCCCGGGGACGGGTCTGGACCGGCGCCGATGCTCTCGGGCGTGGCCTGGTCGACGAACTCGGCGGATTCCGAACCGCACTGCGGCGAGCCAAAATCCTGGCAGGCCTGGACGAGGACACCGACGTCCGCATCGTCAGCTACCCGGGCTCCTCGCTGCTGGACATGGTGCGAACCCGAGCCTCGTCGCAACCGGCGGCGTCGCTGCCGAACGCACTTGTCGCGGCGGTTGGCCGCACCGTCAGCGGCGTTCTGCACAACACCGGGCAGGCACTGAGCGGCACCAACGTGTTATGGCTGGGGAACTCGCGCCTGTGACCTAGCCGGACCTAGCCGGCAAGGGTTCCGCTGATGAAGATGATCTCACCGAGCGGGTCGTCGTTCTCCGGGGCGGGTACCTCGATGTGGTGGCGTCCGAACAGTTCGGTCCGAGTGATGCCCTCGACCTCCCACCCCTTGCTCGACAGGTATTCCACCACGTGGTTGCGCTCGCCCGCGTAGACCAGCGATGCCATGTCGATGTCCACGCCATGCTCCCGGAAGGCACCGGACATCTCCCGTATCCGCTCCGCGTCGAAATCGATGATGCCGGGCACGAATTCGGTGGCGATCGTGCTGTGGGGCACGCTGAGCGCGGTGATGTTGTCGAACAGCCGGTCTTGGGCCTCCGGCGGCAGATAAATCAGCAGACCCTCGGCCAGCCAGGCGGTCGGGGCGCTGGTGTCGAGCCCGGCCGCCGTCAGCGCGGCGGGCCAGTCTGCGCGCAGATCGATCGGCACGGTGCGCCGGGTTGCGGCGGGCTCGGCGCCGATGCCGGCCAAAGTGTTCGTCTTGAATTCGATCACCCGGGGCTGGTCGATCTCGTAGACCACCGTGCCGGCCGGCCATGGCAACCGGTAGGCGCGCGAGTCCAGCCCGGAGGCAAGGATCACCACCTGGCGCACTCCGTCGCGGGTGGCGTTGAGGAAGTAATCGTCGAAGTACTTGGTGCGCACCGCCATCCCATGGACCATCGCCTGCATGCGCACCGGCGAGGCGTTTTCGATCGCCTCGACATCCAGTTCGCCGTCCATCATCTTGGTGAAGAAATCCACCCCAACCGCACGCACCAGTGGTTCGGCGAACGGATCGCGGATCAAACCGTGGGGATCCTTCGTCGCCATGGCGCGCCCGGCCGCGACCATGGTCGCGGTCGCGCCCACACTGGACGCCAGATCCCACTCATCGTCGTGAGTGCGTGACATAGCCGAACCCTATCGGAGGGTTGCGACGACGTAGCTCATGTCACCGAAGGCCGCCATCTCTTCGTCGGGGAACGCGAAGCCGTTGCGCGCATAAAGTTCCTTGGCGGGATGGGCCGCCACCTGCCAGCCGTGATTGGTTAGGTAGTCGACGACTACGCTGCGCTCACCGAGGTAGAACAGGTCGGCAGCGTTGAGGTCGAATCCGAAGTGCTGCCACCGCTCGGTGATGCGCTGCAACCGCTCGCCGGAGAACGCGTGCGGATCAGGCACGTGTTCGGTGGCCAACCGGCTGCCCGGCGCGCTTAGCGCGGCGATGTTGTCGAACAGCCGGTCCTGAGCGTCGGGCGGCAGGTACGGCAACAGCCCTTCGGCACTCCACGCGGTCAGCTGTGTGACGTCAAAGCCGTTCTCCCGCAAGGCTGCAGGCCAGTCGTCGCGCAGGTCGATGCCGACCACGCGCCGCTCGGCCGTCGGGTTGGCGCCAAGCTCGGCCAGCGTGTTGGTCTTGAATTCGATCACCTGCGGCTGGTCCACCTCATAGACGACGGTGCCCGCCGGCCACCGCAACCGGTACGCCCGGGTGTCGAGGCCGGAAGCCAAAATGACTGCCTGGCGCACACCATCGTTGGTGGCTTTCGTGAAGAAGTCGTCGAAAAACCTTGTGCGCACCGTGATCTGCTCGGTGCGTGTTTTGCGGTTCAGCAGCGGGTCATCGTCGAAATCGATCTCTCCGTCGATGATGCGGACGAAGGGGTCCAACCCCACGGCACGGACCAGCGGATCCGCCAGCGGATCGTCAAGCAGCGCGTCGCGTCCCTGCGATGCCAGCGCTCGGGAAGCCGCGACCATGGTGGCCGTCGCTCCCACACTGGACGCCGGACCCCAGCTGTCGCCCTCGGTTCGTCCCTTACTCATAGGTCCCGCTCACGTAATGCAGGTTGGCCATGCGAACGTCTTCCTCCGCCGGTGGAAGTCCGTTGGCGGCGAAGAGGTCCGCGGCACTACTGGCCGTGAGGCGCCAACCGCGTTCGGACAGATAGGGCGCCGCTTCGCTGCGGTCGCCGAAGTACACCAGCCCGGTCATGTCGAGGTCGAAACCGTGCGCACGCCAGCGCTCGGAAATCGTTTGCATGCGCTCTTTGAGCTTCTCTTCCTCGCCGGGCTCGAGGTTGGGCGTACTTTCGGTCGCGAGCCGGCTGCCCGGTGCGCTGAGTCCGGTGATGGTGTCCAGCAGGCGATCCTGCGCCTCTGGCGGCAGGTAGCCAAGTAGTCCCTCGGCACTCCATGCGGTCGGCTGGGCCGGATCGAATCCCGCGCCGCGCAGCGCGGCCGGCCAATCGTCGCGCAGATCGACGGCGACCACCCGCCGTTCGGCGGTGGGCTCGGCGCCCAACTCGGCCAGCGTGCGCGACTTGAATTCGATGACCTGCGGCTGGTCGACCTCGTAGACTACCGTCTCGGCGGGCCACGGCAGGCGGTATGCACGAGAATCCAGCCCTGCGGCCAAGATCACCACCTGCTTGATTCCCGCCTTCGTCGCCGCCAGGAAAAACTCGTCGAAGAACTTGGTGCGCACCGCCATGTTGTCGGCCATGCGCGACATCGCCCCGACGGATCCGGTGCTGCCGTCGTGAGCGTCATTGAGTTCGTTGGGGTCCAGTTCGCCGCTGGCCAGTCGGGTGAGCAGATCCACGCCGACCGCGCGGACCAATGGCTCGGCGAACCGGTCGTTGATGAGCGGGCGGTCGGCGCGGGTCGCCACGGCGCGGGCCGCGGCCACCATGGTGGCGGTCGCGCCCACGCTGGACGCCAGGTCCCAGGTGTCGCCTTCGTACCTGGTGGAGGTCATATTGGTGCCCCTATTCGCAAGTAGTCCATCTAATACTTAGCCGATATAACAAGCAGCTACCACTGTACGCTTCCGCCGAATAGCGGCAACCTTGTCTGATGGCATACGCAGCGCCATCAGACATGGCGGATAAACGGGTGCTCATCACGGGTGCTTCGTCGGGATTGGGCGCCGCCCTGGCGCGACAGCTGGCCGCACAGCGCGCGGTGGTGGGGCTGGTCGCACGCCGGCGAGACCGGCTGGGCGAGGTGCTGGCCGACTGTCGGCGGACCTCGCCGGGATCGGCGATGTGGGTGGCCGACCTGGCCGACACCGCGACGGTGGGTGACCTGGCGCTTGCGGCGTGGGAGGCGCTCGGCGGCATCGACATGCTGGTCAACAACGCCGCCATCCCGAAGCGGCGGTGCGTCACCGCGCTGGATCCCGCGGAGGTCGAAGACGTGATGCGGGTCAACTTCTTCGCCCCGATGCGGCTGACACTGGCCCTGCTGCCGCGGATGCTGGCAGGCGGCTCCGGTTTGATCGTCAATGTGTCGAGCGTCGGCGGCCGGCTCGGAATCATCCACGAAACCGCTTATTGTGCAAGCAAATTCGCGTTGTGTGGCTGGAGTGAGGCGATGGCCGTGGACCTGCATGGGACGGGGATCTCGGTGAAGCTGATCGAGCCGGGCCCGGTCGACACCGAAATCTGGGACCAGCCCGGCAGTGAGGAACCCCTGTACCAGGGGCCCAAGGTGGCCGCCGATGTGGTGGCCGCCGGCATCATCGCGGCCCTGGGTAGCGACAATTTCGAGCATTACCTGCCGGACATGAAAGCTGTCGTCGACGCCAAGAACGCCGACCTCGATGCGTTCATCGCGGGTGCGGCGGCCCTCAACACCCGCGTGCCACCACGATGAAGGCGCTCGTTTACGGTGTGCCACCGGAGCCGTTCCACGTTTCGCGCGATGCCAACACGCTCACCCTGAACTTGGCCCGCACCCCGACCGCCCTGCGGGAGGTGCCGGATCCGCGGCTGCTGCATGACGATTGGGTGATCACCCGGCCGCGGCTGACCGGCATCTGCGGGTCGGACTCCAAGCAAATCCTGATGGACTTCGGCGAGGCTGACGCCGACAACGCCATGGGTGGCTTCTGTTCTTTCCCGCAGGTGATGGGCCACGAGGTGGTCGCCGACGTGATGACGCTGGGTCCCAAGGCCCGGGGGCTGGAGGTCGGGGATCGGGTGGTGCTCAACCCGTGGCTGTCCTGCGGGCCGCGCGGCATCGACCCGCCCTGTCCCGCTTGTCAAAACGGCGATTACAGCCTGTGCTGGAGCTTCACCGACGGCGACATCAAACCCGGCATTCACACCGGGGTGTCAGCCGACGTGACGGGCGGTTACGCCGAATTGATGCCCGCCCACGACAGCATGCTGTTTGGTGTCCCGGATGCGGTGCCCGACGAGATGGCGGTGTTCGCCGACCCGTTTTCGGTGTCGCTGCATGCGATCACCCGGCATCCGCCGCCCCCTTCGGGTCAGGTGCTGGTGTACGGGGCCGGCTCACTCGGGTTGTGCGCGGTGGCGATCCTGCGGGCGCTCTACCCCCAGGTCGCCGTGGCGGTGGTGGCGCGCTTCGCCGCGCAGGCCGAACTGGCCCGCCGGTTCGGAGCCGCCCTGGTGCTGGCCCACGAGCCGCGCCTGGCCGTCATCGAAGAACTGGTCGAGTGGGGCGGCGGCCGGCTACGACAGCCGCTGCTGGGCCTGCCGATGGCCCACCCGGGCGCGGTCGACGTGGTCTACGACACGGTCGGTAAACCGGAGACATTCGAGGTTGGGGTGCGAGTCCTGCGCTCCCGGGGGACTCTGGTGAAAGCCGGCGTGCATGCGCCCGGCCGGTGGGAGTGGAGTCCCTTGTATTTCAAAGAAATTAGCTGGGTCGGCTCGAATGCCTTCGGTGTCGAAGAGGTCGAGGGTGAGCGCAAGCACGCGATCGCCCACTACCTCGACCTGGCGGCGGCTGGCCGGGTGGATCTGCGTCCGATGCTGACGCATACCTTCTCACTCGAGCAGTGGCGCGAGGCCTTCCTGGCGATCGCCAACCAGGGCGAGAGCGGTGCGGTCAAGGTGGCGTTCGACCTGCGCTAGGCGGGCCGGGTGGCGCGGTAGTAGGTCAATCGCCCGAGAATGCGGTGCCGCTGTGATGCGACCTCGGTGCAGTCGAACCCTGCCGCGGTCAGCAGTCGGGGAATCGCGTCGCCGAGATTGCCGGCGGCGTGCGGGCTGCGCCTGATGAGCGGCCCCAGCAGGCCGTGGTCGCCGGTCATGTCGCCGCCGATGTCGACCAGGTGCAGTCTGCCGCCGGGGCGCAGCACCCGGAAGACCTCGGCCGCCGCAGCGGTTTTCGCGCCGTCGTCGATATGGTGCAGCATCATCGACGACAGCACCCGGTCGAATTCGCCGTCGGCGTAGGGGAGCCGTTCGGCGTAGCCCTCATCGAAGCGGATCGCGTTCGTCTTCCGCCGCGCCCGGTCCAGCGCTCGCGGGTCGGGATCACATCCGATTACCTCCAGGCGGGGATAGGCGCGTTTGGTCCGAATGGTGAGATTGCCGGTGCCGCAGCCGATCTCCAGAATGCGACGGCAGCCGGCGAGCTCGGCCTGCGCGATGAGAGCCTCTTGGACCCGTTTCATGCCCAACAGGCGTGAGATCAGGTCGTAGGTCGGCAGCAGCGCGTCGTGGCCGGCAGCGGGCAAGTAATCATGTGGATGATGTTTTGTCACGTAATCCATGGTGATCTGCTGACTGGAGCTGGAATTAGCCGGTCCTCGGTGAAACTAGGACAATTTTTGGTGACGTGACGCAGCCAGCCCGGATGGTTCGCCAGCGCGCGCGTGCCGGTCTGTGCATACCGGACCGACCCCGGCACGCCCCCGATATCGGTGGTGCGGTCCGGGCCGGAGGATTTCGTCGAACGCGGTCGCCACATCCACGACTTTCCGACGCTTTGGTACCTGCCCGCGGCCGGGCTGATCCACGTGGCGGCAGCGGGTCGGGTGCTCGACCCGGCGCGGCTAGAGCATCGCGACGCCGGGGTTGCGGTCTTCTTCGACCCCGCCGCGCTGGGCGAGGACGGGCCGTCGATGTCAAAGGCACAGGCGTCGGCGGGCCGCCCAGTTGCAGCGGGCTATGGGTCAGATCGCCGACGAAAACCGCCGGCTGACCGGCGTCCAGCCACAGCACCGAGGAGCCGGGGGTGTGTCCGGGGGCCGGCCGCAGCCACAGGGACGGACTGATCTGGTGGTCGTCCGACCATGCGACGAGCTGGCCCGCTTCTGCGATCGGCAGCACGCTGTCGGCGAAGACGAGCCCGTCACCGGGCCGCTGGCCCGCCGGTCCGTCCGGTGAGAAGTGGCGGTAGTCGGCGGCCGGCACCAGGTATCGGGCGTTGGGAAACGTCGGCACCCACGTGTCGTTCTCTCCCATGGTGTTCCACCCGACGTGGTCGGAGTGGATGTGGGTGTTGACCACCACGTCCACCGCGTTGCGGTCGATGCCCACGGACTGCAGCGCGGCCAGGAACCCGGTGTCCAGGTGGTCCAGCGGCGGCATGTGCGGGCGTTCGCGATCGTTGCCGACACCGGTGTCGACGACGACGGTCAGCCCGTCGACCTCGATCACCCAGCTCTGCACCGCGATGTGCCACTGATCCGTCTCGGGGTCGAAGAAGTCCGGCACCAGCAGATCGGCGTTGTCCCGCCACCCCGACGGCGGCGTTTGCGGGAAGCAGCTTGCGGGCAAGTCGAATCGGAGCTCGAGCACACGCGTCACCGTCACGCGGACGAACCGGACCCGGCGCATCAGATGTTCGCGCGCAGGTAGCTGTACACGCTGGCGAAATTGCGGTTCACGTCTTCTGGAATCGGCACAGGACCCCCGAGAGCCCTTGCGCCCCAGACGATTTGGGCGGTCCGCTCGACCAGGGCGGTGACATGCAAGACCTTGTCGGGTCGCGGTCCAACCGCCACCAGGCCATGGTTGGCGATCAGCGCCGCGGCCCGGCCATCGAGCGCCTTGACCGCGTTGGCGCCCACCTCGGGGGTGCCGGACGCGGCGTACTCGGTGCACCGGACCTCCCCGCCGCAGTAGACGGCGAACTCGTCGATGCAGGCCGGAATCGGCTCGTGGGCGATGGCGAACATGGTGGCCCACACCGGATGGCTGTGAATGACGCTGCCGATGTCCTCGAATGCCCGGTAGCACGCGAGGTGCAGCTTCATCTCCGACGACGGTGACCGGCCGTCGGCGGCATGCAACACCGCGCCTTCGGCGTCGACCAGCACCAGGTCGTCGAGCTCCATGTCGCGATAGTCCACCGACGACGGCGTGATGACGATGTTGCCGTCGGAGCGGCGCGCCGAGATGTTGCCGGCGGTGCCCTCCACCAGGCCCCGGCGCAGCATGTCCTTGGCCGCGTCCAGCACCGATTTTTCCGGGCTGTCAACAAATTTCATGAGTCCAGCACCTCCGGGTTGACGATATGGGCGGGCCGGTTGCCAGTCAGCAGCGCGGCCAGGTCGTCGGCCACCATCTGCGCCTGCCGAGCCTCAGTGTTCCAGGTGGCACCGCCGATGTGGGGAGTCAGGACGACGTTGGGCATACCCACCAGCGGATGGTCGGTGGGCAGCCATTCACCGACGAAGTGGTCCAGCCCCGCAGCGGCCACCTTGCCGCTGCGCAGCGCATCCACCAGCGCCTCGGTGTCGTGCAGCTGCGCCCGGGCGGTATTGAGGAAGACCACACCGTCGCGCATGGCCGCGAGCTCGCCCGCACCGATCATCCCGGCGGTGTCGTCGGTGACCGCTGCGTGCAGGGAAACGATGTCGGCCTCGGCCAGCAGCTCCTCGAGGCTGTGCCGGGCCTCGTCGTTGTACGGGTCGTGGGCGATGACCGTTAGGCCCAGCCCGGACAGCCGCCACCGGGTAGCGCGGCCGACCGCACCCAGCCCCACCAGCCCGGCGGTGAGTCCGGCGATCTCGGGGCCGCGAAACCGCTGATAAGGGATGCTGCCGTCACGAAATATGTTGCCGCTGCGGACATCTGAGTCCGCGGGGAGCAGCTGTCGGGTAGCGGCCAACAGCAGGGCCACCGTCATCTCGGCGACGGCGTCGGCGTTGCGGCCCGGGGCGTTGAGCACCGGGATGCCGGCCGCGGTGGCACCGGCGATGTCGACGTTGTTCGGGTCGCCCCGGGTGGACGCGATCACGCGCAAGCCCAACTCGAACACCGGTCCGGCTACCGAGTCGCTTTCCACCACAACGACATCGGCGGCTTCACGGGCGATCCGGTCGGCCAGTTGTTCGGCGCTGTAGATCCGCAGCGGGGCCTGTTCGATCCACGGGTCGTAGACCACGTCGGCCAGCTGCCGCAGCTTGGCGAACCCCGGCCCACGCAGCGGGGCGGTCACCAAGGCGCGCGGTCTACTCACGAATGCCAATGCTGGCGTACGGTGACGCCGGTGTCACGCAAAGACGTCACAATCGGCATCGACATCGGCAGCACTGCGGTCAAAGCGGTCGCCGCCGACGCCGACGGCCGGGTGACGGCCCGGGTCAGGATCCCCCACCAGTTGCGGGTACCGGCACCCGACCGGCTCGAGCACGACGCCGACGAGGCGTGGCGGCTCGGCCCGGTGACGGCGCTGCATCAGCTCCCCCTCGGCCCGGGCGTCAGGGCGGTGGCCGTTTCGGCGATGGTGCCTTCGCTGACCGCCGTCGATGCGACCGGCCGGCCGGTGACACCAGGCCTGCTGTACGGCGACGCCAGGGGCCGGGTGCCGGGCTCGGATGACAAGGCGCTTCCAGCGCTGGGCGAAGCCGCCGAGTTCCTGCGCTGGACGGCCGCCCAGGCGCCAGGCGCGGCGGGGTACTGGCCCGCGCCCGCGGTGGCCAACCATGCCCTGGCGGGCGAGGCGGTGATGGACGTGGCCACGGCCGCGACCGCCTTCCCCCTGTTCGACGGGACCGGCTGGAATGCGGCGGCATGCGCGGACCGCGGCGCCGCGGTCGAACAGATGCCGCGGGTGGAGACCATCGGGGCCGCCGCGGGTCAGGTCCACCACACCGAGGCCGTGCTGGCGATCGGCGCCATCGACGCGCTGTGCGAACAGATGGTGGCCGGCGCCGACCATGACGGCGACGTGCTGGTGCTGTGTGGCACCACATTGATCGTGTGGACGACCATTCCGGAGGCCCGGCAGGTGCCCGGGCTGTGGACCATTCCGCACACCAGCGCGGGCAAGAGCCAGATCGGGGGAGCCAGCAACGCCGGCGGGCTGTTTCTATCCTGGGTGGATCGCGTTGTCGCACAGGGCGACCCGTCAGCCGCCGACCCACGGCGGATACCGGTGTGGTCGCCTTACATCCGCGGGGAGCGCACGCCGTTCCACGACCCGGACCGGCGGGCCGTGCTCGACGCCCTGGACCTCACCCAGGACGCCGTCTCGCTGCGCCGGGCGGCCTATGAGGCGTCCGGCTTCGTGGTCCGCCAGCTCATCGAGCTGAGCGGAGCGCCGGTATCGCGCGTCATCGCCGCGGGCGGCGGCAGCCGGGTCGGGCCGTGGATGCAGGCCATCGCCGACGCCACCGGGCGGCCGGTGCAGGTGTCCGCGGTGGCCGAAGGGGCGGCGCTGGGAGCGGCCTTCCTCGGTCGCATCGCCGCCGGCCTGGAGACCTCGATCGCCGATGCGGCCCGCTGGGCGCGCACCGAGCACGTCGTCGAGCCGGATCCGGCGTGGGCGGCGGCGGTCGACGACCGCTACCAGCGCTTCCTGGAGCTGGGAAACCGAAGATCCAGCGCGCTACCTCGGTCGGCGTTCTAGGCTGGTGCAATGACCGACCAAGACCGCAAAGCCGCGCGCCGAGAGATCGCAGACGCCCTGTTGAAAGCTCTCGAACGCCGACACGAAGTACTCGACCTCATGGTGGAGGCCGATAACAAGGCGGCCGCGGTCGAGGGGATCGTCAGCCTGCTTGACACGTCGCACCTGGGCGCCGAAGCGGTGATGAGCATGTCGTTCGATCAGCTCACCAAGGATTCCCGCAAACAGATCCAGGGCGAACTCGAGGATCTGAACAAACAGCTCAGCTTCACCGTCGGGGAGCGTCCGGCAAGCTCGGGGGAGACCCTCGAGCTCCGGCCGTTCTCCCCGGCAGAGGACCGGGACATCTTCGCCGCGCGCACCGAGGACATGGGCGCCGCCGGCGACGGCTCCGGCGGGCCGGCCGGCAACCTCGACGACGAGATCAGCGCGGCGCTGGGGCGTGTCGATGATGAAGAGGCCGCCTGGTTCGTGGCCGTCGACTCCGGGCAGAAGGTCGGAATGGTGTTCGGCGAGTTGGTCCGCGGCGAGGTGGACGTGCGGATCTGGATTCACCCCGAGCACCGGAAGCGGGGTTACGGCACCGCCGCGCTGCGCAAGTCGCGCTCGGAGATGGCGTGGTGCTTCCCGGCCGTGCCGTTGGTGGTCCGGACACCGGCGGCCGAACCGCGCTGAGTTATCGCAAGACTGCGGTGACCGCGACGATGTTGCGGAACTGGGCCATCTCATCGTCGTCGGGAAATTCCAGGCCGTAGTCGCCGAACAGATCCCGGCGCTTTCGGGCGGTCACCTGCCAACCCCGATTGGTCAGGTATTCAACGACATTGCTGCGTTCGCCGTCGAAGAAGAGTCCCGAAAGGTTGATGTCGCACCCGAATCTCGCCCATCTGTCGTTGAATTCCTGGGCCCGCTCGGTCATGGTTGGTCCCGACTCCGGGTGATATTCGGTGGCCAACCTGCTGCCGGGAGCGCTGAGCTCGGTGATGTTGTCGAAGAGCCGGTCCTGGGCCTCGGGCGGCAGGTACATCAGCAAGCCTTCGGCGCTCCACGAAGTTGGCTGCGACACGTCGAACCCGGCGCTGCGCAGGGCGGCCGGCCAGTCCTCCCGCAGATCGATGCTCACGGTGCGCCGGTCCGCGGCCGGGGCGGCCCCCAGGTTCGACATGGCGGCGCTTTTGAACTCGACGACTTTGGGCTGGTCGACTTCGTAGACCACACTCCCCGGCGGCCAACTCAGCCGGTAGGCGCGGGCGTCGAGGCCGGCGGCCAGAATCACCGACTGGCGGATTCCGTCGCGGGCGGCGTTGAGGAAGAAGTCGTCGAAAAAGCGAGTGCGCACCGCGATTGAATCGGTCTCCAGGGCCATGTCCTTGCCGCTGCCCTCATAGGCCTCGGACGGGACGATGTCGCCGTCGACCAGGCGCCGGAAGAAGTCCAGGCCGACCGCCCGTACCAATGGGGCCGCGTACGGGTCGTCGATGATCGGGTTGGGCGCCTCGCTGGCCAGTGCGCGGGCCGCGGCGACCATGGTGGCCGTCGCGCCGACGCTGGACGCCAGGTCCCAGGTGTCTTGGTCAGTGCGTGTCATGGTGCTCCCATTTATTTAGCAAATGCAACGAGCCAACCGCACTTTACGCTTCGCGGCCAACGGCTTGCTGTGTCTTTTTCAGTCCCGCGAGCGCGGTGTTGAAGGCCCTTGGCCCGACCTGCCCCGATCAGCTGTTAGTCTCGTACACGATTTGACGCGCGACGCCGTTCGTCCTGGCCTGCGGGAGTTGGGCGCGTGACGCTGGATGACCCCCGTGCGCAGGAGGAAGAGTGCTTTCGGCTTTCATCTCATCGCTGCGGACAGCCGACCTGAGACGGAAGATCCTCTTCACGCTTGGCATCGTCCTGCTCTACCGGTTCGGCGCCGCACTGCCGTCCCCGGGAGTGAACTTCCCGAATGTGCAGCAATGCATCAAAGAGGCGAGCGGCGGCGCCGCCGGACAGATTTACTCGCTGATCAATCTGTTCTCGGGTGGTGCGCTGCTGAAACTCACCGTGTTTGCGGTGGGGGTGATGCCCTACATCACCGCCAGCATCATCGTCCAATTGCTCACCGTGGTCATTCCCCGGTTCGAGGAACTGCGTAAGGAAGGCCAATCCGGCCAGGCCAAGATGACGCAGTACACCCGCTACCTGGCGATCGCGCTGGCCATTCTGCAGGCGACCAGCATCGTGGCGCTGGCAGCCAACGGCGGGCTGTTACAGGGCTGCTCGCTGGACATCATCGCCGACCAGAGCATCTTCACCCTGGTCGTCATCGTGATGGTGATGACGGCTGGTGCAGCCCTGGTTATGTGGATGGGCGAGCTGATCACCGAACGCGGCATCGGCAATGGGATGTCCTTGCTGATCTTCGTCGGCATCGCCGCTCGCATCCCGTCGGAAGGCAAGAGCATTCTGGACAGCCGCGGCGGGGCCATCTTCGCCGCCGTCTGCGTGGCCGCGCTGATCATCATCGTCGGGGTGGTGTTCGTCGAGCAGGGCCAGCGCCGCATCCCGGTGCAGTACGCCAAACGCATGGTGGGCCGACGCATGTACGGCGGAACGTCGACCTACCTGCCGCTCAAGGTCAACCAGGCCGGCGTCATCCCGGTCATCTTCGCGTCGTCGCTGATCTACATTCCGCACCTGATCACCCAGTTGATCCGCAGTGGCAGCGGCGGTGTGGGCAACAGCTGGTGGGACAAGTTAGTCGGCACCTACCTGTCCGACCCCAGCGACCCCGTCTATATCGCCATCTACTTCGGGCTCATCATCTTCTTCACGTATTTCTATGTGTCGGTCACCTTCAACCCCGACGAGCGTGCCGACGAGATGAAGAAATTCGGCGGTTTCATTCCCGGCATCCGGCCGGGCAAGCCGACCGCCGACTACCTGCGTTATGTGCTGAGCCGGATTACCCTGCCGGGCTCGATCTACCTCGGCGCGATCGCGGTGCTGCCTAATCTATTTTTGCAGATTGGGAATGGTGGAGCGGTTCAGAATTTGCCCTTCGGCGGCACTGCGGTTTTGATCATGATTGGCGTCGGTTTGGATACCGTTAAACAGATCGAGAGTCAGCTCATGCAGCGCAACTATGAAGGGTTCCTCAAGTGAGAGTCGTTTTGCTGGGCCCGCCCGGGGCGGGCAAAGGAACGCAGGCCGAGAAACTCGCCGAAAAGCTCGGGATCCCGCAAATCTCCACCGGTGACCTGTTCCGCAGCAACATCGAGAAGGGGACCAAACTCGGCGTGGAGGCCAAGCGTTACCTGGACGCGGGTGACCTGGTGCCCTCGGACCTGACCAATCAGCTCGTCGACGACCGCCTGAGCCAGCCGGACGCGGCCAACGGATTCATCCTGGACGGGTACCCACGGTCGCTCGAGCAGGCCAAGGCGCTGCATGAAATGCTCGAACGCCGCGGCACCGACATCGATGCGGTGGTGGAGTTCCGTGTCTCGGAGGACGAGTTGCTGCAACGGCTCAAAGGTCGTGGCCGTGCCGATGACACCGAGGAAGTCGTTCTCAACCGGATGAAGGTCTACCGCGACGAGACCGCGCCGCTGCTGGAGTATTACCGCGACGAATTGAAGACGGTCGACGCCGTCGGCGCCGTGGATGAAGTATTCGCCCGCGCGCTGCAAGCACTGGGCAAGTAAGCATGAGGCCGCTGGCACGGCTGCGCAGTCGCCGGGTCGTGCCGCAGCGCAGCCCCGGTGAACTCGACGCCATGGCGGCGGCCGGCGCGGTTGTCGCAGCGGCGCTGCAAGCCGTCCGAGCGGCCGCGGTCTCCGGGGTGTCGACCCTGAGCCTCGACCGCATCGCCGAGTCGGTGATCCGGGAAGCCGGCGCGATACCGTCGTTCCTGGGCTACCACGGCTACCCGGCGTCCATCTGCGCGTCGGTCAATGATCGGGTCGTGCACGGGATTCCCTCGGCAGCAGAAGTTTTGGCGCCCGGTGACCTGGTGTCGATTGACTGCGGGGCCGTGCTGGACGGCTGGCACGGTGATGCCGCGATCACGTTCGGGGTGGGGGCCCTCAATGCGGCCGACGAAGTGCTGTGCCGCGCGACCAGAGAATCCCTGGAGGCCGGAATCGGCGCGATGGTCGCCGGCAACCGGCTGACCGACGTATCGCATGCCATCGAAACGGGGACGCACGCGGCCGAGCACCGCTATGGGCGGGCATTCGGCATCGTGGAGGGCTACGGCGGCCACGGCATCGGCCGGCACATGCATATGGACCCGTTTTTGCCCAACGAGGGTTCGCCCGGGCGCGGCCCGCTGCTGGCGCCCGGCTCGGTGCTGGCCATCGAACCGATGCTGACGCTCGGAACAGGCAAGACCGTGGTGCTCGACGACGAATGGACGGTCACCACCGCGGACGGGTCACGTGCGGCACACTGGGAGCACACCGTCGCGGTAACCGAGGCCGGGCCGCGCATCCTGACGGTTGGTTAAGCTCCTGAACTAAACGCCAGGTCCGCTCGTGTCAATAGGCGGAGGTGATCGAGTGGCTCGTGTGGCCGGCACTTGGAGAGCGTCCGGGGCTGCCGAAGCCGCCCTGATGAAGGCGCTCTACGACGAGCACGCCGCGGTTTTGTGGCGCTACGCGCTGCGGTTGACCGGAGACGCGAGCCAGTCGGAGGACGTGGTGCAAGAGACGTTGCTGCGGGCATGGCAACATCCCGAGGTCATCGGCGACACCGAACGCTCGGCGCGTGCCTGGTTGTTCACCGTCGCCCGCAACATGATCATCGACGACCGCCGCAGCGCCCGGTTCCGCAACGTCGTGGGCTCGACCGACGAAGCGGGCGCGCCCGAGCAGTCCACGCCCGACGAGGTCAACGCGGCGCTGGACCGGCTGCTGATAGCCGACGCGATGGCGCAATTGTCCACCGAGCACCTGGCTGTGATCGAAAGGTCCTACTACCGCGGATGGACCACCACGCAGATTGCTGCAGACCTCGGCATCGCCGAGGGAACGGTGAAGTCGCGACTACACTATGCCGTTCGGGCGTTGCGGCTCACTCTGCAGGAGCTTGGAGTTACCCGATGAGAGGCTCCGAATGCTCGAAGGGTGATGAGGAAATGGATGGAATGAACACGCCGCTCTCCCGTATCGGCCCTGCCGATGACCCGTACGCGATGTGGGATGCCGCATACGTGTTGGGATCGCTGTCGGCCGTTGAGCGCCGCGAATTCGAGGCGCACCTGGCCCACTGCCCGGCCTGCCGGGAGGCCGTCGCCGACTTGAGTGGCGTGCCGGCCCTGCTTTCTCAGCTTGACCGCGCAGACGTGGCCGCGATCGAGGAGTCTGGCCCCGCCGGGCCGGTGCCCGCCGGCGAGTCGGCCACACCCGCGCTGTCGCCGGAGTTGCTGCCGTCGTTGCTGGCGACGGTGCGCTGGCGCCGGCGCCGGACACGGGTGGTGACGTGGGTGGCCTCGGCCGCCGCGGCCTCGGTGCTGGGAATCGGGGTGCTGCTCGGGGTGCACGGCTACGCATCGTCCCCGGCGCAGCAGGTGACCGCTTCCGCCGAGCCGATGGCGCAGGTGGGTACCACACTGCTGACCTCGACGGTGCAGGTCAGCAGCCAGCACTGGGGGACCTTCATCAACCTGAAGTGCGTCTGCCTGGCTCCGCTGAACGCACACCATGACACCCTGGCGATGGTCGTCGTCGGACGCGACGGCAGCCAAACCCGGCTGGCGACATGGGTGGCCGAGCCCGGCCACACTGCGACACCGGCGGGCAGCATCTCGACGCCGGTCGACCAGATTGCCGCTGTGCAAGTGGTCGCCGCTGATAGCGGCCAGGTGCTACTGCAGCGGTCGCTCTAAGGCTTGGAGCTGGGGTGTTCGGCCACGGGCACTCGCTGCGGGTCCTGGTGGTAGGCGCCGGTGTGGCTGGCATTTCCGTCGCCCGCGGACTGTTGCGAGACGGGCACGACGTCACCGTCTTCGAACAGCGCCCGGATGTGCAGGCCAGTGGCGGCGCGGTGACGATCTGGTCCAACGGCGAGACGGTGCTGCGGCAGCTGGACGTCGCGATGGACGGAGCCGGCCAGCTGCTGGCCACCGTGCGGGCCGTGACATCCACCGGCCGCCCGCTCGCCACGCTGGACGTCGGCGCGATGGCGGGTCGGCTGGGCGCACCCGTGCGGATGGTCCCGCGCCGGGTCCTGCTGGACCGGCTGCTCGAGGGCTTTCCGGCCGATCGCATCCGGTGCCGTTCCCGTGCCGTCGGGCTGGCCAGCACACCCAGCGGGGTGCGGGTGGACCTCGACGACGGCAGCTCGGCCGAGGGCGATCTGTTGATCGGTGCCGACGGGCTGCATTCGATGGTCCGGGACAGCGTCGGCGCGCGAGACGCCAAGCCGACGGGCTGGTGCAGCTGGCAGGGGCTCCTCGCCCTTCCGGAGATACCGGACAAGCACGTGGCGCTCATGATCATCGGCAAGCACGGCAACCTGGGTTTGTGGCCGGCTGGAGGCGGCCACGTGCAGTGGTGGTTCGACTTGCCGTGGTCACCGGACTTCGCCAGGCCGCAACGTCCGATCGAGGTGATCCGGTCCAGTTTCTCCGGATGGTCCGACTCGGTCGACCGGGTACTTGCGACGTTGACCGACGACGATCTGGCCCATTCGCCGTACCCGCATTTTCGGCATCCGATTCCCCGCGCGGGCCAAGGACCGGTGACGTTGCTCGGCGACGCCGCCCACACGATGCCGCCCACCCTCGCCCAGGGGACCAACCAGGCATTGCTGGACACCATGGTGTTGTGCAAGGCGCTGGCCGACTTCGCGACCATGCCCGGCCACACTGACCTGTGCGGCGCGCTGCGCTGGTACGAGAAGACCCGCCGACCCAGGCTCAAGGCGGTGTCCTGGGTGGCGTCGCTGCCGGTGTCGCACGGTGAGTCGGTGCTGCGACCCGCCGCACTGATCTCCGACCGTTTCCAGACCTGGGCGCTGACGCTGTTTTTGCGTTGGACGAGTCACCGCCGGATGTCCGCGCAAATCGACCGGGAGCTACAGGCGGTGACGGGATGATCATCGAACTGCGTGATGTGGTGCGCCAGTACCG
>Ga0335071_10000948_pt1 | contig 31287 bp, 30 predicted proteins | sample Lox_Sample_15_FD_206724 | JGI IMG/M metagenome (GOLD analysis project Ga0335071, IMG submission 206724) | Soil microbial communities from Loxahatchee National Wildlife Refuge, Florida, United States - Lox_Sample_1.5 | ecosystem: Environmental > Terrestrial > Soil > Wetlands | place: USA...
CGACCACCGATTCGAACATGCGCCGATTGCAGGCCATGCCCGGGACCGAGGTGAAGGTCAGCGGCGCCACCAGGCCCGGGTAACCCAGGTCCGCGGCGGCGGCGACATCCCAATGTACGGGGTGGTAGTCCTGCACAGCGCGGGCGTACTCGCGCACCTTTTCGCGGCCGACCAGGTAGGTGCCGTCCATCTGGTAGTAGTGGCCGACCCGCGATTCGAGCGCCGACGCTTCTGTTGCTGCGGTCATCAATTTGCTCAACTTTTCTGTCGGCTTGTTCGCTAGGCCGACCCAAGCACACTAACGTGCCGACACCGCTGCGAAACACGCCGATACGCTTCGCCGGTTCGTGTCGCCGTGATCGTCGGAGGCGTCCCGCGTGTCAGACGGCCGGTGTCGGGGTGGCTCCCTACACTCCGGTTGTGCCTTGCTGGGAACAACCTTCGACCATCGCGCCGTGCGGTCACTGTGGTGCAGAGACGGTGTGGCTGAACACGGCTTATGGCGGGTGGGGATTGTTCGATGCCGAGATGGTCCCGACGACGGAAAGCTATCAGGGCAACCGCTTCGCGATCGATCGCCGAACACGCCTGGTAGTCGATCTTGATTGCACCCGCGAAAAGCGTTGGCCTTCAGACTGTTTGCACTTGCACAAGTTCTCATGCCCCGAGACCTACGACGAGGCCCGGTTTCACCCGCGCAGGCCTCGCCAGCAGGGCCAGGTGGAGCTCGACGACTTTTGGGATCGCCTGATGCGTGTGGGAACGGCGCGACAACGAAAGACGAGCTAGCGAGCACTGCGTCCAGGACACCTTATTGCCTGCTAGATCACCGCGACGCTGCTGGTTCCCAGCGCTGGTCCCACCGGGAAACGGCCGGGGCAACAGCCACCGCGTCATCGATCTCGTCGGCGAAGCCTGCAACCGCGACCAGTGTCTGCCGCAGCTGCCTGAGCGCCGCTGTCATGCCCCGCGGAGAGTTGGCCAACTGATCACGCGGCGGATACCTGACCGTGGCACCGTACCCGTGTGCGTGCTGAATTGCGTTCCGGCCGATCACGGCGGGTCGACCGATTCCATCGGTTCTGCGAGGCGGTCGTCGGTCGGCTTCCGTTCGGGATCGGATCGGTCATCGCGCCGACCTTCCTCGGCTTCTGCCTCATCAACGGCCTCACCTTCAGCATCGACCTGGCGATCCTCACGGGTCTACACAGCGGGCTCCGCCTTCCGGTGCCGGTCGCCGTCACAGTCGCTTACGCGTGTGCGTTCGCCCTCAGCTACGCGCTCAATCGGACCTTCAACTTTCGGTCCCATGCGCCGGTCGGACCCCAGGTTGTGGTCTACGTCGTGGTCGTCATCGTCAATTACCTGGCGTTCATCCTCGGGGTGTCAACCCTATTGGCGGCGATCGGGGTGCACTATCAGTTGTCGCGACTCGTAGCAGGTGTTTGCGAAGCGGCGTACATGTACAGCGCGATGAGATGGATCGTTTTCCGCCGCTGAATTGAGCTTGAAAATCGTGCGTTAGTGCGTTGGAAGGCATCGATCTTCGCCGGCAAGCGATCACGGGGACAGTCTTGCGATCAACCGTCGCATGCTGCGGGTCAGCGATCGCGGAACGTGGTCCGGATCCATCAATTCGTTCTCGGCCAGCGGGCTGTCCTCGTTCGCCACGGCCCGGCTCGTGAACCGCCGCAGCGTCTTGCCCTGACCGCGGAGCGTCTCTACGGCCTCCAAGAACGACTTCCCTTGTCGCATCGTCCGTTCGAATTCGCCGGTCGGCACATCCAAGTGTTCATATACCAGTTGGTGCCGCACCGACTCGATGGCCCGCCGGATATGTTGATGCGCCTCGGCGTTCGGGTCCGCCTCGACGGCGAGGTCGCACTCGCTGTCGAATCCCAACGACCGGTTGTTGAAATTCGACGAGCCGATGCGCAACAGCCGATCGTCGACGATCAAAACCTTCGAGTGAACGTAGATCGATGACCCGCCGTCGGTCTCCGGCCAGTAGACGCCTAACCGACGGTGATCATCGGCGGCCCAGAGGTCTTGGATCAGGCGGTGGCGGGCACCGTCCATCGTCTCCCGCTCGAGGCGGTTCAACCCTCGACGAGGAATGACGATGACGACCTCCGGCCCGTCGCGTTCCCTGAGCCGGGCGGCCAGCGCCTCGACAACCGACCGGGCCGCCAGGTACTGGTTCTCCAGGTAGACGGTGCGGCGCGCCGCCGCGATCGCGGCGAGATTGAGCGCCTCTACCTCGCGAACCTCCGCACGATCATCCAGCGTGGGCAACGTACGCGCGATTCCGACGTCGATCCCGCGCAAACTCGGCCGCAACCCCGACGGCCAGACGGTATGCGCGCCGTTGACCGGGTCCAGCGATTGATCGGTCGCGCTCTGCCACCTGTCGCGGGCGACCTCGGCGAGGGCGGCGGCCGCGGCGCCGTCCACCGCGGTGGCGACCTCGTGCCGAGGGCCGTACCGGCGACCGAGCGCTCGGCGAAACCGGTTGTCGTGCTTGTGTTCCGGGGTGTCCCAACGGTCCAGGGTGAGGTCGATGCCGCCACAGAACGCCAAGACATCGTCGACGATCACGATCTTCTGGTGATGGACAGAACCGGTCGGCCGGGCCCCGTCGATGGCCAAATGCAACCGCCTGCTGCTGAGCCGATTCACAACCGACACCGGGGTGATGCCGTACCAGATGCCGTCGAACACCGGCAGCAGGCGCAGATTGGATTTCAATACATGGATCTCCAGAGTCGGCCTTCGCCAGAGCAGCCAATACAGGAAAGCGCCCAACTGGTTGGGGCCGGCTAATTTCTTCCCACCCCGTTCGAATGCCGCCACGGTGTCGAAGTCCCAGCCGACCAGCATGATTCGATGTTTGGCGCGCAGCATCGCCGCCTTGACGTGCCGGAAATAATCGGCGGCGTCGATGGTGTAGCCCAACTGGTCAGCCCGCTCGACCCGCCAGCACGTCTGCCCTGTGATCAGCAAGCGGTCGTCGCGCATATTCGGTGGGCTGAGGGTATAGGTGGCAAGGCGCGGCAGCAGCGTCTCTACCGCGTGCTCTCATCGGGGAGGTCGCGCCGGGACTGGTGCAAACCGGGTCCGTCCGGGTCGTCGTTCTGGTGCTCCAGCTTTTCCTGCAGTTCCCGTTGCTCGGCGGTGGCCTTCCTCGCGTCTTCGGGCGCGGGCGGTGGGTCGATGTTGACTTGCTGGTCCACGCGGCATCTCCTCCAGAGCTCCGACTGATGTTTCTAGGCAGGATCTCCCGAATCGCACAATTCGAAACCCTATTCACAGACGCCACATAGCGCTTGCACAGGGTGCGGCGAAATGATCCGGGCAGGCTCTGAATTACCTGGTATTGCGGCACTTAACGCCGAATGGCGTGAGAGTGGGGAGGGACATTGAGCTACCAGATCGATGTGGCCCCACAGCCTGAGCCGTTCGGACCGCCCGCTGTCGTCGCCGGCGCCCTGACCAAGCCTCGGCTGCGCGGCTGGATCCATCAATACTGCGCCGTCGCGGCCGTCATCGCGGGTGCGCCACTGGTGGTGGTGTCGTGGGCGGAGGCGTCCAAGCGGGCTGGGCACTCGACGCTGACATACACCCTCGCGATAGTGGCGATGTTCGCCGTCAGCGCCGTTTATCACCGCGTCCACTGGGAGTCCGCGGTCTTCCGGAATTGGATGAGGCGGCTCGACCACTCGATGATCTTCGTGCTCATCGCCGGCACCTATACGCCGTTCGCGAGGCTGGCCATGCCCCGCGGCACCGGGCACGTGGTGCTTGCGATCGTCTGGGGCGGCGCGCTGGCCGGAATCGCGCTGACACTGTTCTGGCCGACCGCCCCGCGCTGGCTGGGGGTGGCGCTCTATCTGCTGCTGGGCTGGGTGGCGGTCTGGTACACCGGGCTGATCCTGCACAACGCCGGAATGGCCGCGACGGTGCTGCTGGCCGCCGGCGGCGCGCTGTACAGCGTCGGTGCGCTGTTTTACGGGCTGCGCTGGCCCGACCCCTGGCCGACGACGTTCGGCTATCACGAGGTGTTTCACGCCTGCACCGCGCTCGCGGCGATCTGCCACTACATCGCGATCTGGTTCGCGGTCTTCGGCCGATAGCCTGTTGACCTAGTCAACCGGAGGAATGACCAGCGTCACCAACCCGATTCCGCCACAAGATCTTTCGGGAATCGTCCGACACCGCCCCCCAGGACCTGCCCCGCGGCTGGTCCAGCCGCACCGACTGACGGACCGAAACATGCGTCACTTCAGGTCAGCGGCGACCCGCTCGAGTGCGGCGAGGTGGTCGTCGACGGTCGCCAGGCCGGCGTTCATGGTGTTCACCGAGAGGTGGGTGGCCCCGGCGGCTTTCCAGTCGGCGATGTCGGCGGCGGCCTTGTCGGCATCGCCGGTCCAATTGACCCGGCCCTCCATCCCGAGGCCTCCGGTATCGCGGCCCGCGGCCGCCGCCGCGCGCTCCACCTGCTCACGCGCGTAATCGAGACCGGGTCCGGGCCCCATCATCGGAAACCAGCCGTCGCCGAGCCGTCCGGCGCGTTCGTAGGCGCGCTCGGAAGCCGCGCCGAACCACACCGGGATCGGCCGCTGGATCGGCATCGGGGCGAGGCCGGCGGCGGTCACCATGTGGTACTTACCGTCGAAGGTGACCGACCGTTCGGTCCACAGCTTGCGCATGACCTCGACCTGCTCCTCGGAGCGCTTGCCGCGGTTGCTGAACTGCTCGCCGAGCGCCTCGTACTCAACGGCGTTCCACCCCAACCCGATACCGAGCCGAAACCGCCCCTCGGTCAGCAGATCGACCTCCGCGGCCTGCTTGGCCACCAACACCGACTGACGCTGCGGCAGGATGATGACGCCGGTGACGAGTTCGAGCGAGGTGACCGCGGCCAGGTACCCGAACATCACGAACGGCTCGTGAAATGTCGAATCGATGTCGTAGGGCCCCTGCCAGCCCTGGTGCACCGCCGGATCGGCGCCGACGACGTGGTCGTAGGCGAGGATGTGGGTGAAGCCCAATTCCTCGACGCGCCGCCCGTAGGCACGTACGACTGCGGGGTCTCCACCCAGCTCGGTCTGCGGGAACACGACACCAATGCGCACTGAGCGTTCAACCGAATCGCACCGCGATTATTTCCGCCCGCCCACCCGATAGGCCCGCGGCCTCGCGCAGTAAACACACGTTCACAGCGAACTCCAGCGAACCCGGTACCGCGGGTACGCATGAGTCGCGGTGTGTGTGGGTACCCGTCCCGTTGGACGGTCGCGAAGTGGCGGCCCGCGTTCCGCCCTTGGATCGGCCGCTTCCTCAAAAAGACGAAGGGGAGAGCATCTGATGCCCGAGGTCCAACTTCACCACGAAGGACATCCGAAGTATCGGCGGATGGTCCGCTTCGACTGGTCGGAAACGCCGCTGCACTGGGTGCCCGGCGACCCGTTCTCGACGCACATGATCAACGTCCTGCACCTGTTGCTGCCGGAGGGCGAGCGGCATTTCATCAAGGCGGTCCTCGAAGCGTCGTCGCTGGTCGACGATCCGGAGTTGGAGGCGGCGATCAAGCCGTTCATCCAGCAGGAGTCCTGGCATGCGTGGGCGCACCAGGTGGTGCTGGATCACCTGGCCGAGCAGGGGATCGACACCAAGCCGTACACCGACCGGCTCGGGAGGCTGTTGTCGAGGACGCTCGGCGATGCGCCAAAGTGGTTTCCGCCGGCGATGAAGCGGTGGTGGCTGTACCGGCGGCTGGCCGACGTGGCCGCGCTGGAACATTACACCGCGATGCTGGGCCAGTGGGTGCTGACGAACCGGGGCCTGGACTACGCGAAGGCCGACCCCATGATGCTCGACCTGCTGCGCTGGCACGGCGCCGAAGAGGTCGAGCACCGGTCGCTGGTGTACGACGTCTACCAGCACGTCAGCGGCAACTACTGGATCAGGGCGTTCTCCATGTTCTTCACTACGCCGCTGTTCATCGCCTGGTGGGTGGCGGGTGCCCGCTACCTGATGGCCCAAGACCCGACCACCGACCAAAAGTGGCGCTGGCGCGATTGGCTGTGGGCCGCCCGCGAGTACCGGTTGCCGGGCCCATGGAAGCTGATGGTGACGACGCCGGTCCGGTACCTGCGGCCCAGCCACCATCCCAATGACGAGGCGTCCACGCAGATGGCGGTCGACTACCTGAACTACTCGCCGGTGGCGAAGGCCGCCCGGGAGCGCGCGCTGTCCCAGGCAAAGTCACCGGATCAATCCCAGGGGATCGAGACTTCAGGCAACCGAGCTCGAAAGGTGGACGTCCGATGAAGGTTTCGGTGGATCTCGACACCTGCGACGGCAACGGCGTGTGCATGAGCATCTGCCACGAGGTGTTCGACGTACGGGAAGACGGACTGCACGTCCTCCAAGACGAGCCACCGGAGGAACTGCGCCAGCAGTTGATCGGCGCGGAGGTGTCGTGCCCCACCCAGGCGATCAAGGTGAAGGAGTGATCCGATGCCGAGCCGTCAGCTGAGGGAGGTTGTCGTCGTCGGTGCCGGCGTGGCGGGGACGCGCGCGGCGGAGACCCTGCGACAGGAGGGCTACGACGGTGGCCTGACCATCGTGGGGGCGGAGCGGCACGCCCCGTACCACCGGCCGCCGCTGTCCAAGAAACTGCTCACCGGCCAGGTGCACCGGGCCGGTGTCGACTTGGCGCCGCAATTCGAGTTGGAAGCGCGCGTGTTGCGGGGAGCATCGGCGATCAAGCTCGACCTGTCCTCGCGCACCGTCCATCTGCGCGACGAAAACCAGGACCTGGCTTTGCAATTCGATGGGCTGGTAATCGCCAGCGGTGCGACGCCGCGCGAATGGCCGGGCGCCCCGGTGCCCGATGGGGTGCTGATGCTCCGCACCGTCGAGGACTGCCTGGCGATCCGGGAACGGCTGGGCTCGCGACCGCGGGTGGTCGTCGTCGGCGGCGGATTCATCGGCGCCGAGGTGGCCGCCAGTTGCCGATCCATCGGGCTGGACGTGGTCTTGGTCGAGAAGGCGGCCAGCCCGCTGCTGGCCGCGTTGGGCAAGGAGCTCGCGCCCCGCTGGGCCGAGCTGCACCGGGAGCACGGCGTGGATGTTCGGCTCGGCGAGGGCGTCGAGGCCTTCGTCGGTAACGGGCGAGTGGAGGCGGTTCGGCTGACCGATGGTTCGCGGGTTCCGGCCGACGTCGTCATCGTCGGACTCGGCGTCATCCCCGCGACCGACTGGCTGGACGGCTCGGGGTTGTGCGTGGACGACGGGGTGGTCTGCGACGCCACGGGAGCGGCGGAGGGCGACACCGGGGACGCCGCCGTCGTGGCCGCCGGTGATGTCGCGCGCTGGTGGCATCCGCTGTACGAGCGGCACCTGCGCACCGAGCACTGGGACGACGCCGGGCGTCAGGGCGCGGCCGCGGCCCGGACGCTGTTGGCGGGCCCGGACCGCGCCGAGACGTACGACGAGTTGCCGTATTTCTGGTCCGACCAGTATGACGTCAAAGTCCAAATGCTGGGCGTGCCAACGGGTTACGACGCGATCAAGGTCGTCGAAGGCGATCCCGACGCGTGGGAGTTCGTCGCCGCGTACGGACTGGGCGGCCGCACCATCGCGGTGCTGGGAACGATCCCCAATCGCGTGTACGCCTACCGCGACGCCATCACCATTCGCGCCGAGTTCCCGCCGAAGCGGACGCAGTAAGAAGCGAGGGCGTTCGCGCGTCGTCATGATGGACGCGTGACGGTGAACAAGACCAACGCGGTGCTGCGGGTCGGCAAGTTCGAGCCCACCTTCGCCGACGAGCTGGCCCTGCGATACGACGTCCCCTCCCTTCCCGACGGGCGGGAGCGCGCCCAGTTCCTGGCCGAGCATGCGGCCGACATCCGGGTGGTCGTGACATCGGGCCAGCCCGGTGTCGATGCCGACACCATCGCGGCGCTGCCCAACCTGGAGGCGATCGTCAACAACGGAGCCGGGGTGGACGCGATCGACCTGGAGGCGGCGAAGCGCCGCGGTATCGGCGTGAGCAACACTCCCGACGTCCTGTCGGACACCGTCGCCGACACGGCCCTGGGCCTGATCCTGATGACGCTGCGCCGTTTTGGCGCGGCCGACCGTTACGTGCGGGCGGGTCGATGGGCGCGCGACGGCCAGTTTCCCTACGCCAGGGACGTCAGCGGCCTGCAGGTCGGGATCCTCGGCTTGGGCCGGATCGGGTCGGCCATCGCGGCCAGGCTGCTCGGCTTCGACTGTGCCATCGCCTATCACAACCGCCACCCAATCGAGGGATGCCCCTACCGCTATGCGGAGTCGCCGGCGCGGCTGGCCCAGTCGGTCGATGTTCTGGTGGTCGCCACGACGGGCGACCACCGGACGCGCAAGCTTGTCGATCGCACCGTCCTCGAGGCCCTGGGTCCCGACGGCTACCTGATCAACATCGCGCGCGGCAGCGTCGTCGACCAGGAAGCGCTGGTGGAGTTGCTCGTGGGTAGCGGGCTGGCCGGAGCCGGGCTGGATGTCTTCGCCGACGAACCTCACGTGCCCGCCGAGCTGGTGAGCCTGGACAACGTGGTGTTGTTCCCTCATATCGGCAGCGCGACGGCGCGGACCCGCAGGGCCATGGCGTTGCTCGCGATCCGCAACCTCGACAGTTACCTCGACACCGGAGAGCTGGTGACACCGGTGTTGCGTCCGCGTCGATGACATCGTGTCGGTCGAGTTCGCGCTTGGTGGGGAATGGATCGGCCGCGCGGCCGCGTTGAGAGGGCCATGACGGACGGGATTGAGCTGAGCCCCAGAGATTGGGTGCGCGACCAGACCGAACAAATTCTGCGACAAGGCACGACGGACGGGGTCGAGATCTTCGACCGGCCCGTCGTCCTGATGACCGTGACGGGGGCCAAGTCCGGCAAGCAGCGGTACGTGCCACTGATGCGCGTCGAAAAAGACGGTCGTTACGCCATGGTGGCGTCCCAGGGCGGCGCTCCCTCCCACCCCTCGTGGTACTTCAACGTCAAGGCCAACCCGACGGTGACGGTGCAGGACGGCGAGAAGGTCGTCGCGCGCACCGCGCGCGAGCTGGAAGGGGCTGAGCGAGAGCAGTGGTGGCGGCTGGCCGTCGAAGCCTTTCCGCCTTACGCCGAATACCAGACGAAGACGGCCAGGCAGATCCCGGTCTTGGTGCTGGAGTAACACGCCGAAGCGCCACTGCCTTATAACCAACGTCACACTCCGTCGAGGCGTGGCTCACCGATGAGCGGGTATTCACGGCTGGCCGTGAGAACCCGAAATGAGTGAGACGATTCAACGCCGGCTCGGCGAATACGACAGCCCGATCGAGGACCGGCTCGAGGACGCCTTCAGCAGGATGCTGAGCGAGGGCACCCAACGCATGCACCGCTCCTGGCGCGGCGTGCTGGTCACCGGCTTCTTCGGCGGCACCGAGGTCGCGTTGGGCGTGCTGGCTTACCTGTCGGTGCTGCATGCCACCCACCAGCCGCTGCTGGCGGGTTTGGCCTTCTCGATCGGCTTCCTGGCGCTGCTGCTGGGCCACAGCGAATTGTTCACGGAGGGCTTCCTGGTGCCCGTCGTCACCGTGGCCGCCAAGCGCGCCGGCATCGGGCAGCTGCTCAGGTTGTGGGGCGGGACGCTGTTGGCCAACCTCGTCGGCGGCTGGGTGATCATGTGGCTGATCATGACCGGGTTCCCCCAGTTGCACGAGCAGACGGTCGAATCGGCCACTCACTTCGCCACGGCGCCGATGTCGGCCCAAACTCTGTCGCTCTCCGTCCTCGGCGGGATGGCGATCACGTTGATGACCCGGATGCAACACGGCACCGAGTCGGTGCCCGGCAAGATAGCCGCCGCCGTCGCCGTGGCGTTTCTCCTCGCCGGCCTGCAGATCTTCCACTCGATCCTCGACTCGCTGCTGATCTTCGGCGCGCTGGTCTCCGGGCGCGCACCGTTCGGTTACCTCGACTGGCTGGGGTGGTTCACCTACACGGCGGTCGGCAATGTCGTGGGCGGACTGGGCCTCGTGACGCTGCTGCGGCTGCTGCGCAGCAAGGACCGGCTGCAGGAGGAGCGCGCAGCCGTCGACGCCTCATGACCGGGCTGGCCGGCGCGAATCATGCTGCGGCATCCGCGATCTCAACTGAGCGCAATCTGTGGCCGAAGCGAGACGCGGACGGGTTGTCGACCGGACGACGACTGGGTATGCGTGTTTTATGACCGCAGATCCACTGATGGCCGCCACCCCGCCGCGATTCGTCCGCGCCGGCGACGCCGACGCCGTGACGGCAACCGAGTTGCGCCATGCGCTGCGAGGGTGGCTGCACGAGGCGACCAAACTGCCTGCAAACGTCTGCGACGACATCGTCTTGGGCGTCGGCGAAGCGCTCGCGAATTGCGTTGAGCACGCGTATCGCGCGCATCGCACCGTCGGCACCATGGAGCTCGAGGCCACCCACGATCCCGCCGCCCGATCGATCAGCGTGTGCGTCAGCGACCGCGGGACCTGGCATCGGCCCTCGCAGGCGAAGCCCAACGACCCTCGGGCGTCGCGCGGCATCATGCTGATGCACGCACTGGCCGATCACTGCACCATCGAGGCCCGCCCTGGCGGCACCACGGTGTGCCTGGATTACACCACTGACGCAATGACCTTGAGGAGCAACAACATCTGACGCCTATGGGCCGGGTAGTCCGAGAACCCGCACAGACAAACCCTCCCGTATTCCACGCTCGATCTCGCCCCTCTGATCGGCCCCGCCGGCCGGAGCCGCCTCTCGGCAGTCGCAGCGAAGGCCGCCGTAGGGGTTTGGGTCGGCTCCGACCGCATCCGGGTCGGCCTGCGCGGGTGCCGTTCCCGTAACACAGCAGCCGGCGGCAATCACCAAGCCGCCCAGCACTTTTGAGACTGACATTGCGGACCTTCCGTCAGCGCCGATAACGCTTGTACCTAGAATGACGCGATCGAAAGGCGGTTCGTTCCACTGCCACCGCGCGCTTTCACGCGCCGAAAGCGCGCTCCAGATCCTTCAGCGACGTCTCCAAATGACCGAGCAGCCGCTGCACGTGCGGGACGCTGCGACGGCAGCCGACGAGACCGAAGTCCAGGTTGTCGGCGTTGTTGGTCACGGTGATGTTGACCGCTTGCCCGTCGAGCGGGATCGACAACGGATAGTTCCCATCCAGCCGGGCGCCGCGCCAATACAGCGGCTCGGAGGGCTCGGTCGAGACATTCGAGATGACGATGTTGAACGGCGGTGAGGCCGTCGAGAGATATCCGGGAATCAGCCCGAAGAACAGCCCGCCGATGTTGAACGCCGACAGAGCCAGCTGCTGCACCGGGGGCAGTTGCCGGAACACGTCCTTGGTGTCGCGGATCGACGAGCTGATGGTCTCCAGCCGCTGCGCCGGGTCGTCGAGGTCGGTCGCCAGGTTGCACAGGAAGGTGCCGACCATGTTGCCGCCACGGTCGTCGCCGTCCTTGCGGAGGTTGACCGGCACCATCGCGGTCAGCGGCGCGTCCGGCAGGGCGTTGTGCTCGAGCAGGTAGGCCCGCAGCGCCCCGGCGGACATGGCGAGCACCACGTCGTTCACCGTCACGCCGGCGGCCGACTTGACTGCCTTGATGCGGTCCAGCGACCAGGACTGCGCGGCCACCCGTCGAGCCCCGCCGATCCGGACGTTGAACATGCTGCGCGGCGCCCGGAACGGCAGGGTCAGCTGCTGTTCGAGCAGCGCGGCGCGGGCGAGCCGCACCGTTGACGGGGCCAACGCGAACGCCGACCCCGCGGTCCGGCCCAGCCGTTCGAGCGGCGACTCCCGCGTGCGGGGCTCGCTGCGTTTTCTCGGCGGGAGGTTCCACGGAACCCTTACCTCGTCGTCGCCCGGATCGGAGGTGAAGGCGCGCTGCACCAGCCGCAGCGCCGACACGCCGTCCATCAGGGAGTGGTGGTACTTCGTGTAGACGGCGTACCGCCCGTCCTGCAGCCCCTCGACGAGGTGGGCTTCCCAGAGTGGACGGTGGCGGTCGAGCAGGCTGCCGTGCAACCGCGAAGCCAGCTCCAGCAGGTCGCGGACGCGTCCCGGCTCCGGCAGGGCCGAGCGGCGGAGGTGGTAATCGAGCTCGACGTCCCTGTCGAACGACCACGCGACGTTGGTGATGCCGCCAAAGAAGGCCGGGTGCTTGCGGAACGTCGGCTGAACATCGGTGCACTCGAGCATCGCCTGATAGGACTCGCGGACGAAGTGCGGCCCGGCATCCTCCGGCGGCGCGAAGAGCTGCAGCGACCCCACGTGCATCGGATGCTCGCGTGACTCGCCGATCAGGAACAACGCATCCGTCGGCGATATCGGTTCCATGGTCGTCGCCCCATTCCTTTTCCGGGTTTGCCGTCCCTCGGACACCCGCTCTATCTCCTATTAACCGGAGCGGGTGTCGGCCACACCTGAATCTTCGGCGCCGGTGCCCCGAAAGGCGGCGGTGATCTCGCCAACCCGCGGGTCGGCGCGCAGCTGTTCGAGGGTTTCCGGCAGGGGCAGCCGCCAGTTCGGGTACTCGTCGACCGTCCCGGGCAGGTTGGGTTGCCGGAGCTCGCCGACCACGTCGTAAGGCGCGATCAACTTCAGCCGGCTCGGTGTCGAGGCCAGGAAGCGGTGCATCGCGGTGATGATCGCCGCGTCGTCCGCCTCGGACGGCGCAAGCAGCCCTTCGGAGCGCAGCAACGCCAGCCACTCGGCTCGTTCCTTCTGAGCCGCGGACTCCGCAGCGGGCACATCGTCGAGCAGACCGAGGTCGGCGCGCGCCCGCACATGCTCGCCGCGCAGGAATCCGGCCGCGGTGGGCAGGTCGTGCGTCGAGATGCTGGCCGCCGCGCGTGCCGGCCACCTTCTGGCCGGGAGAAGGGGCTCACCGGGCGCGTCCTCATCACGGGTGAACCACGAGACCGCCGACCCGAGCATCCCGTTCTCGGCCAGTGCTTGCGTGACCTCGGGTTCGACGGTGCCCAGATCCTCACCGACCACGATGGCTCCCGCGCGGTGCGCTTCCAGCGTCACAACGGCGAGCATCACGTCGGCGCCGTAGTGCACGTACGTTCCCCGATCCGGGCCGTCGCCGGGGGGAATCCACCACAGCCGCCACAGCCCGGCGACGTGGTCGATGCGCAGGCCGTCGGCGTGGCCGAGGACGGCGCGGAGCACGTCCCGCAGCGCCGCGTAACCGGTGGCGGCGAGACGGTCGGGCCGCCAGGGCGGTAGCCCCCAGTCCTGTCCGCGCGGTGTGAAGTTGTCCGGCGGCGCTCCGACGCTCACCCCGGTGGCGAACACGTCGGCCAGCGCCCAGGCGTCGGCGCCCTCGGGATCGACCCCAACCGGGAGGTCGTGCAGCACGCCCAGAGCCATACCGGCGTTTCGCGCCGTGTCCCGCACGGCGGCCAGCTGCTCGGCGCACCGCTGCTGCACCCAGGCGTGGAAGGCGAGCCTCGGCGCCAGCTCGCCGCGCGCCGCCGCCACGGCCGGCCCGGCGACATCACGCAGCGGCTCGGGCCAACGGGTCCACCGGCCGCCGTGCCGCTCCGCCAGGGCGCAGTAGGTCGCCCAGTCCCGCAATCCGCGGGAGCCGGGCGAATCGTCCAGCACGCTCGGCCGCCCCTCGGCCCGCCACAGCAGTTCCAGCGCCGCCCGCTTGGCCGCCCACACCAGGTCGTAGTCGATGCGCTCGGTGTTCGCCGAGACGCGTAGCGCGTCCAGTTCCGCGCGGGTGACCGGGTCGACCCGACGGTAGGCGTCGAGGTCCTGGATGCGCAGCGCCAACGGGTTGGCGAATCGGCGGCTCGACGGGGTGTAGGGCGAGGCCTGGACCGGATGCGTTGGTCCGGGCGCGTGCAACGGGTTGAGGAGCACCGCGCCCGCGCCGTGCGCACCGGCGGTCCAATCGATGAACTCCCGCAGATCGCCCAGGTCACCGATGCCCCAGGAGTTGGCCGACCGCAACGCATAGAGCTGCAGCATCCAGCCCCAGGTAGACGGAGCCGGCGGCACCTGGGGCGGCGCCGCCACCAGGGTGGCCTCCTGGCCGTCCCGCATGTGTAGCCGGTACCAGCCCGGTGCCAGCTCGCCGGGCAGCTCGTCGCGCAGCTCGATCCGTTCGCCGTCCTCGCCCACCAGGAGCGCGGCCCCGGGCAGCGGCTGAGGCCGTCCGCTCACGCGAACGGCGACCGTAGGCGGCACCGTTCGCGTGCGGTGACGCTCCTCCAGCCTGGTCAACTCGCGGCGCCGGTCGGCCCCGGAACGGGCATCGACCTCGAGCAAGCCCAGCACGCGGATCACCACGTCCGCGTCCACCTGGACCGGCTCGCGCCGCTCGTTGCGGTAGGAGGTGGCCACGCCATGCCCGGCGGCCAACCGGCGAAGGTCGTCCGATACCGGCTTCGGGTCCGCAATCACCCGGCCCGCTCCAGTAACCCGACGCAACCGATAAGGGCGCCGCCGGGGCGGCGCCGACGTTCATGCATTGCGCTGGTATACCCGGGCCGGGGTGTCTCACACTCACGTACCGGGGCCAGACGACGAATCAGTCTGCGCGACTTACGTTTCGGGGCGTCGGTGACTGCGCTGCGGAGACGGATCGAGCGGGCCTGTCGCCCGACGCCGGCAGGGCGTGCGGCGCCACCTCGAACGGCCGGATACACTGACAGGTCAGTCAAACTCGCGCGGCTGAGATCACACGCCGCTGAGCCCAGCAAAATCCACGTCAGGGGTTGTGCCGTGCCCGAAAATCAGAGGCAAGCCGTCAGCTTGGAGCCGCACTTCGACGACGTGCAGGCGCACTACGACCTGTCCGACGAGTTCTTCGAACTCTTCCTGGACCCGACGCGGACCTACAGCTGTGCCTATTTCGAGCGCGACGACATGACGCTGGAGGAGGCGCAGCTGGCGAAGGTCGACCTCTCGCTGGGCAAGCTCGGCCTGCAGCCGGGCATGACGCTGCTCGACATCGGGTGCGGCTGGGGCACGACGATCATTCGCGCCCTCGAGCGCTACGACGTCAACGTCGTCGGCCTGACGCTGAGCCGCAACCAGCAGGCGCACGTGCAACGACGCCTGGACCAGCATCCCGGCGCGCGAACCAAGCGAGTCCTGCTGCGGGGCTGGGAGCAGTTCGACGAGAAGGTGGACCGCATAGTGTCGATCGGCGCCTTCGAGCACTTCGGACGCGACCGCTACCCCGACTTCTTCAAGATGGCCTACGAGGCGCTCCCCGCCGACGGCGTGATGCTCTTGCACACCATCATCAAGCCCAGCGACGAGGAGTTCGCCGAGCGCGGACTGCCCATCACCATGACCAAGCTGCGGTTCATGAAATTCATCATGGACGAGATCTTCCCGGGCGGGGACCTGCCCAACGCCCAGGCCGTCGAGCAGCACGCCGCGAACGCCGGCTTCGTCGTCAAGCGGGTCCAGCAGCTGCGCCTGCACTACGCCCGCACGCTCGACACCTGGGCCGCCGCGCTCGAAGCGCACCGTGACGAGGCCATCGCGGTGCAGTCGCAAGAGGTCTACGACCGGTACATGAAGTACCTCACCGGGTGCGCCGACCTGTTCCGCGAGGGCTATACGGACGTCGCGCAATTCACCCTGGCCAAGGGCTGAACGGCCTCGCGCGGTTTATCGGCGCGGCGCTGCGGGTAACACCACGAGCAACAACCTGATTCGGTAAGCACCGGCATTTGTCGGCGTAAAACCGCAGGAAGGATTGACCGTGGGCGCCAAGCATCGCATGAGCGAATTGCCGGAGCAAAGACGACCGTCGGCGCACCGGAGCGTGCGGCGCAGGATGTCGGGTGCTGCCACGGTGTGCGAAATCGTCACCGGTGCGGTGGTGTGTGCCGCGTGCCTGACGGCGTTGGTGACCAACGCGGCCCAGCCCGAAAAGCCAACGGTCGAGGCGACCTTGGGGCCGGCCCCCGTTCCGCAGCCGGTGCGTCAGGAGGGGACGGTGATCGCCGTGTCTGCGGACTCGGTGACCGCGCGCAGCGCTGACGGGTTCACCCAGACCTACCTCGTCACCCCCAACACGACCCTCATCATTGCCGGCGACGGCCGATCCGTAACCGCCGCTTCACATTTCGCGATCAACGACCACGTCGACATTATCGGGACGATCAGGAACGGTACGGCGCTGGCCACCACGGTGGCCGACCGCGAAGCGACAAACGGCAACGGGTCACCGATGGATCACGTTGTGGCGCACCAGGTTGGCGCCGCATCCGATGGCGCCTGAGTCCTACCTTTCGGCCAAATGCGCGCTGCCGTCGTCTAAGTCGTCGCGGCGCAAGCCCATAGGAGTCGCGGCGGGGATGTCGCCGCCGGCGACCACCGCGCGGGTGACCGGGGTGAGCGCCTGGAACAGCGTCTCCACCTCGCCGTCGGTGAGCGCGTCGAGCGCCGACAGGGCGAGCGTGTCGGTGCCCGATTCGATGTCGTCCTTCAGCCGGCGGCCGGCCGCTGTCAGCGAGCCGTCCTCGTCGAGCAGCCCCCGCCCGGCCAGCCGCCGCTCGTGGTGACGCCACGCCGCCTCGTCATAGTCGCGGGTGCGGGCGATGTAGTCGCGCCGGACCCGCCCCGCCGCGGCGTGCAGCACGTTGGATTCCCGACCCGAGATGCCGGCGGCGGCCAGCACGGCCACGTGCGCATCGCCGCGCTGCTCGCGCAACAGCGTGGTCGCATGCCACAGCGCGGCGAGCGGGTCCTCCGGCCAGGGCAGCGCCAGGTTCGCGGCGAACAGCGCTCTCCCGTCGAGAGGCGCCTCGCGCGCCGCCCTGCCCGCCAATTCGGCTGCCAAAGCGACGTTTTCATCGCCGGTGATGCCATAGCGGCGCAGCGCCGCGACGGCGGATTCCAGTCGGGCGCGCAGCGCGGCTTCCGGGCCGGCGATCTCCCACGCAGTCGGCAGGGCCTTGGCGACCCGCTCGGGCGCGAAGTTGTAGAAGATCGCGGTCACCACCTCCCGTGGCACCTTGCCCAGCGGGGCCGACCGTGCGGCGAAGTAGCCCATCCAGAAACCCCGGTAGCCCAGCCCGTCCAACGCCGCCCGCGCTTCCGGCGCGAAGTAGGTCACGGCGTGCACCGGCTCGAATCGATCGAAGAAGCGTCGGGCCAATCCCGGTTCTCTGCGCACGGTCGCAGTTAACCACCCGGTGCCAGCCGCCGAGCGAACGGGCTCACTCCGGCCCGAACCGTCGGCTCATTGGCCTTTCAAGCTGCCTATGCCGAGTGAAAAGTCCGTGCGTTTGGACGGCGCCTTGTTCTCGACACTTTCGACGTACCGCGCGGGATCGCGGTCGACGATCGCCAACCCCTCGGTGGTGGGGTGCTCGGTCATGAACTCGCCGTATTGCCGGCCCAGGGCTTCGCGGAGGCCGATCGGGGCATTGCGACGAAAGTCCGACAATCCCTCCCGCTCCTCTTCGCTCATGTGGTCGTCGTTGGCCGACCGCGTTCGGTCGACCGCTGCCCACCACTCCTCGGTGCCGACTTGCGCGGCGTCGGCGTCGCGCACCCCGTCCCGAATGTCATTGTGATCACCGATTGCATCGAGCGTCTCGCCCTCGGGATCGTCGGTGCCGCGCTTCAGCAGCTGCGGGTAGAAGATCTTCTCCTCGATATAGGCGTGCACGTCGAGCTTGTCGGCGAGCGGACGCCACACGCGTTCGAGGCCCGAGTAATCGACCGGTTCCCGCGCGCGCAGCGAGTCCAGCTTCGCGAACTGCTCGCGGAACCAGTCGTGGTCGGCGCGGATCGCGACGGTGATGTCAGCCATTCAAGCCATCGTGTCCATGCGTGCGGGGCCAGTCAACCCGCGCCTGATCATCGGAATCATTAAGCCGGGTCTCAGCACCCACGGCCGCTGCGATGGTAGAAGTCGGTTGACACACCTGACGAAGGGAGCGCGGCAGTGGACACCGAGACCGTGGATCGCCAATTCGGCGCGTTGCAGCAGCAAGCTCAACAAACCGCGACCCTGATCCAAAGGCTGGCCGAAAAATTGGCCACCGCGGCCGGCGCGGGCGATCCCAACGCCCGCGAATGGGGACTGGACCTCAAGGAGATCGCGCTGGCGATCCGCGACGAGCAAAGCACCACCACGGAGCTTCTCCAGGCGATTCATGCCCTGGTCGACGGTCACGTCGCGGCGGCCGAACCCCCCGCCGCGCCCTACTACCCGCCACCCGCCCAATACGCGCAGCCGCCGCAGTACCAACCGCAGTACCAGCAGCCCGCCCCAGCCGGGGGTGGGGCGTTGCAGCATTTCCTGGGCGGACGCTTCGGCCAGGCGATCGTCACCGGCGCCGGCATCGGCATCGGCGACGACCTCGTCAATACGATCTTCGACAGACTCTGACCTGCAACGGCATTCGGGGCCTCGCCTTTCGGGCCAGACGCCCTGGATGCCGCCGGACCGATGGAAGGCGCGGCATTGGAACAGGCGGGCTCCGGTCGAGACGACCACCGATACGTGATCGTCGGCGCTGGCGCCATCGGCGGCACTGTGGGCGCCGTGCTGACGCGGGCCGGCACTCCGGCGGTACTGGTTGCGCGGGGCCGGCACGCCGAGGTCCTGGCCGGTGCCGGCCTGACACTGAGGACGCCCGACGGAACCTTCCTCACCGCCGTGACCGCGGCGTCCCGGCCCGGGGACGTGCGGTTGACCGAGCGCGACGTGCTGGTCTTCGCCACCAAGACCCAGCAACTCGAGGCCGCCCTGCAGGAATGGGTGGACCGGCCGGTGCATGGCCCGGATGGCGTCGTCGGGACCGCGGGCGAACGGCTGCCGGCGATGACGGCGCTCAACGGCGTTGCCGCCGAGGAGAAGTCGCTGCGCTATTTCCGTCGGGTGTTCGGCGTGTGCGTCTGGCTGCCTGCCGTGCACCTGGAACCGGGCGAGGTGATCGTGCGGTCGTGGCCGGTAGTCGGCCAGTTCCATATCGCTCGGTGGCCCGCTGCGCTGAGCACCCCGGACGATGCCGACTTCTTGGCTCGCCTCAGCCAGGAGTGGAGCGCCGCGGGGATCCGGGTCCGCCTCCCCGATGACCTCGCCCCCTGGAAGTACAACAAGCTGCTGAGCAACCTCGGCAATGCCGTCGGTGCGCTGACGGCCGAGGCGGCCGGCGCACGCGAAGTGGTGGCCGCGGTCCGCAGGGAGGGCGAAAACGTGCTACGGCATGCGGGCATCGAATTCGTCTCGTTCGACACCTCGACGGCGGCGCGGGCGGACGGACCGACCATACGGCCGATTCCCGGATGGGACGCGGGGTCCGGCAACTCGACCTGGCAGTCCTTCAGTCGCAAGACCGGCGACGCGGAGACCGACTTCCTCAACGGGGAGATCGTCCGCCTCGCCCACCGGCACGGGATCGTGGCGCCGCTCAACGCCGCGCTGGCCCGCGCCGCACGCACCGTGGTCCGCAACGGCCTTGGGCCGGGCCATTACTCGGCGGCGCAACTGGCCAAACTCGTCGGGATCGATGCGTCTACCCTCGCACAGGACTGACCCCGAGCGCCGGTGACCCGGGGGCGGCCGTGTCTTACTCCGAGTGCCGCGTCGGACTCTGCGCAGATTCCCATTTCGAAGCGAGCGACCTCTTGACCGTGGTGCCGGATGGCAGGTCGATCTGGAAGGTTTCACCTGCGTCGCCCTCGAGCGTGACGAGGTGTCGCCCGTCGGTGAAGTCCTTGAATACCACCTTGTGCGGCTGTTCGTCGACGGCGATGATATCGCCGGGCGCGACGTCGTCGATTCGGTCGTTACCGGAAACTTCAGTCATGCCTTCGACGGTAGCCGGTTGCGGCGCAGCCCAGTCCGGCGCCGGACACGCTGCTATTCGGTCATCTGCACCAGGAACTCGTGGCACCGTTGCGCACGCTTGGAATCCTCCGCCATCACGTCTTCGAAGAACGACGCGATGGCGTCGAGCCCCGCGTTCTTCGCGTCGCGCACATACTGGCCGTAATCGTGCCCGGCCTTCAGCGAGTGGTACTGCACCGAAACGAGGTCGAAGGTCACGTCGTCGAAGCCGGTTTCCCCTGTCGCCACCGGAATCCTCCTTGGTCCGTCACTGCGTCACCACGGGCCTACCCGTGTTGGCGCGGCTAAACCGGCGAGCGGCGACGCTCCCGGGGAGCCGGTACAGACGCCCGTTACCGTCGTCTAGCCGGCCTGTCACCTGACGGACGCGCATTGTTTGCCCGCGGGCAACCGGCGGGCGGATTGGGTCTGCAAACCTTGACCGACGCTCCGAGACCGGGAGTCGCCGCGAAACAGGGAAGGGCGGCCATGACGGAACACTTGCGCGCTTACAACAGTCTGTGGCAGGTCCGCAGCGACTCGTGGTGCCGATTGGAGGAGGCCGCCGACCGGCTGACGCGCCCCACCACCGAGGGAGAGTTGAAAGCGAAGTGCATCAGCACCTGCCAGGAATTGCTCACCCGGCTGAGCGCTCTCGAGCCCTACTGGGCCTACCCCGGATCGCCGCAATTCGCGCGCGTCCAAAGGCTTTTCGCCGCCGGTAGCTATGACAAGTTCGCGCAAGCCCTGGTGCAGATCAATCGTGCGCTGACCACCGAGTCGTACCGCTCGGGCGACGTGGAGAACGCCGGAGCCGACGACCTCGACATGTTCCCGTCCGATCCGCGTCAGCTCGTTGAACATCAACCGGCCACGCAGCGCGACCGCCCGTATTTCGAGGTGCTCGTCGTCGAGAAGATGACCGAGGACCAGGAACGGGCGCTGCGCAACGAGGTCCGCAAGTGGCGGCGCCCCGACGACGAATTCGTCTACGAGCTCGTCGTGGTGTCCAGCGGCGACGAGGCGCTCATCGCGGCACGGCTCAACGTCAACTTGCAGGCGGTGGTGATCCGGCGGCGCTTTTCGCACCAATCGACCCGGGACCTGTCGGCGCTGGCGGAGTTCGTCGATACCGGGGTCTCGCACGAGTTGGCGGATCACCAGTCGCCCGAGGAACGCGCCCGGATCCTCGCGGTTTCACTGGCGAAATTGCGGCCCGAACTCGACCTGTACCTGATGACCGAAATCGAGGTGGAGGACATCGCCGGCCGGCTCGGCCAGTACTTCCGCCGGGTCTTTCACGCTCGCGAAGGCATGCTGGAACTGCACCTGTCGATCCTCCAGGGCGTGGCGGCGCGCTACCGCACCCCGTTTTTCAGCGCGCTCAAGCAATACAGCCACCGGCCCACGGGCGTCTTTCACGCCCTGCCGATTTCGCAGGGCAAGTCGATCGTCAACTCGCACTGGATCAGGGACATGGTCGGCTTCTACGGCCTGGACGTGTTCATGGCCGAGACGTCGGCGACCTGCGGCGGCCTCGATTCGCTGCTCGAGCCGACGGGGCCGCTGCGCGAAGCGCAGCAGCTCGCGGCCCAGGCCTATGGGTCGCGCCACACCTACTTCGTCACCAACGGAACGTCGACGGCCAACAAGATCGTCACCCAGGCGTTGGTGGCACCCGGCGACATCGTGCTGCTGGACCGCAACTGCCACCAGTCGCATCACTACGGGATGATGCTTGCCGGCGCGAATGTCGTCTACCTCGAGGCGTATCCGCTCAACGACTACTCGATGTACGGCGCGGTGCCGTTGCGCGAGATCAAGTCGAAGTTGTTGGCGCTCAAGCGCGCCGGCAAACTCGACCGCGTCAAGATGATGTCGCTGACCAACTGCACCTTCGACGGCATCGTCTACGACGTCGAGCGGGTCATGGAGGAGTGCCTGGCCATCAAGCCCGACCTGGTGTTCCTGTGGGACGAGGCATGGTTCGCCTTCGCCCGCTTCCACCCGGTCTACCGGACCCGCACCGCCATGGCCTCGGCGCGGGCGCTGCGGGAGCGGCTGGCCGATCCGGACTACCAGCAGCGCTTCGAGGAGCAGCTGGCGGCCGGCCCGGCCGGCGACGACGATCTGCCGGACCGTCGCCTCATTCCCGACCCGGCACGGGCCCGGGTGCGGGTGTATGCCACCCAGTCGACGCACAAGACGCTCACCGCGTTGCGGCAGGGATCGATGATCCACGTCTTCGATCAGGACTTCGACCAGAAGGTGGCGGAGCCGTTCCACGAGGCCTACATGGCGCACACCTCGACCTCGCCCAACTACCAGATCCTCGCGTCACTGGACCTCGGCCGCCGGCAGGTGGCGTTGGAAGGTGTTGAACTGGTGCAGCGGCAGATCGAAAACGCGATGCAGCTGCGCGACGCGATCGACAACCACCCGCTGCTGAGCAAGTACATGCGGTGCCTTCGTACTTCGGATCTGATCCCGGAGGATTACCGCCCGTCCGCCATCGCGCAGCCGCTGCGCTCGGGTCTGCGCAACATGATGGCGGCCTGGGATCAGGACGAGTTCGTGCTCGATCCGTCGAGAATCACGCTGTTCATCGGGCCCACCGGCTACGACGGAGACACGTTCAAGCGCCAGCAGTTGATGGACCGCTACGGGATTCAGATCAACAAGACGTCGCGCAACAGCGTGCTTTTCATGACCAACATCGGCACCACACGCAGCTCCGTCGCGTTTCTGGTGGAAGTCCTGGTCAACATCGCCCGCGAGCTGGACCAGGACATTTCCGAGATGAGCCTCGGTGAGCGGGAACACTTCGCCCGGGCCGTTTATCGGCTTACCGAAATGCCTTTGCCCCTGCCCGATTTCAGCGGCTTTCACCCGGCGTTTTTGGATCACGGCGGAGGCGAGGCGACGCCCGAGGGCGATGTCCGACGGGCGTTCTATCTCTCCTACGACGACACCAATTGCGAATACCTCACCGGCGAGCAGATTCTTGAACGGCTGGACGCCGGAGTCGACATCGTGTCGGCGACGTATGTCACGCCCTACCCGCCGGGATTTCCGGTCCTGGTTCCGGGCCAGGTGTTCAGCCGGGCGATACTGCAGTTCATGCGCGACCTGGATACCCCCGAAATCCACGGCTACCTGCCGAATTTCGGCTATCGCGTGTACACGGAGAAGGCCATCGAGATGGTCAGCGCGTCGATAGGGTTGACGACGCAGAACGGTCACGGGCCGGCGGCGACCGCGGACGAGCCGGCACCGCAGAAGGCCCCGAAGAAGAAGCCGGCCAAGCGCGGAGGGTCCAACGGCGAGGGGAACGTCCCCGAAGTCGGTCAGGACGAGCTGATCGGCCAGCAGTACCCCGGTGACGCGGTGCACCCCGACACGGGTTCCTAGTGCAGTGGGACGTGTCAATCCATCCGCAGGTGTTCTCAGGTCTCGACGGTACCCACCGAACCACACATACCGGGCCATTCGACGGACGTCGTCGGGCATCTTCGTACGTCTTCATCGCGGCTGTCCGTCGCGTCGCGACCCGCGATGATCCACTTGTCGTAGCATGTGTTTCATCGCCGTCAGAAGCGGCCATGGCGAGCCGGAAAGGAGCGACTCCGCGCACTCATTCTGAGAGTCTGTAGCCGTCTGCGACCCCGAGCCCTCAAGGCGAAACTCGTAGGAAGCAATTCAAATGGACCTCGACCGCATCACCCACCCGTTAAGACTCGCCAGGGGATCCCACCAGCCGGGGTCTGGCAAAGGGTGTGCAATGAATGCGATTTCATACATCAACGGCGACGAGCACGTGACCGACTTCCCGTCGACTTCGGCCCGCCCGCTCGCTTCCTTCGTCCAGTTATGCAACGACCTGCTTGCGAGGCCCGACGGCTATCTGTCGCCGGAAGACAGCCTTCTGGTCCTCGACCTGGGTTGGCTAACCGTGGGAACCTCCGATGTTGCCGACGCCGTCGTGCACGCATGGGTGGCCAAGCTGTTGGTCAGCCCTCCGTGGGGCGTCATTCGATACGCCGATAATGTTGCGGCCGAGGCGATCTCCGACATCGCCGAGCTACATCACAAGCTCGCCCCCGGCGAGATGCCGCCGATCGCCGAGTGGGACGGCGCCGCCCAAGCCGCGCGCGCGGTCGCTACGACGCCGCTCACCGCCGAAAGGTACGCTCTGCGGGCCGCATACCAATCGACCGCACTCGTTGAGGCCGACGATTGGGACACGCTGGATGCCGTAACCGGCAACGCCCTGAAAGCGCACAGACTGGCGAACGGGGATACCGGAGTCGCCCGTATCGTGGAGGTCACGCGCAACGCCATCCGCTCCTGGCGTCGTCTCGCCGGATTGAGCGTGGTCAGCAACACCCCACTACCGGTCGCCGCCGGGCGACGCAAAAGCGCGGCGGCGTAAGACGTGTGAGCTCCTGAATCAGTGCTAGCGGTGAATATCTCGGCGCAGGCGCACGGCTCGAATCACCGCTGTTCCCAACGCAACCAACGCCATGGTGGCGAGGATGAAGGCCGAGAGCGCAGGCCCGACTGTGGTCAATATCAGGGGCAGACCGAAGCCGATGTAAGTCACCACATAGAACGCTCCGACGAGCGCACCCCGCAGGCGTTGCGGCGCAGCGGCTTCGAGATCGATCAAGCCCTCGCGCAAACAAAGTCCGGATGCGCACCCCAGAACCAAGAAAAGCGACAGGCCCAGCGGCAGCGACATGCTCGCCGGCGCCACCGCGGTTACCGCGTAGCCGAGCGCGGCCAGCACTGCACCGGCGGAGCCGGCGTGCGGCCCCCATCGGAGCGCGCGGGCGACTACTTGAACGAGTCCGCTGACGCCGTTGACCATCAGCGTGGCGGTGCCCGCGGCCAGAGGAGCCGCCAGCCCGGTGTGCACCCGGCTGGGGATCGTGATGAACCCCAGGGTCGCCGAGGCGAACACCCACGGGGCCAGCGGCATGGCCCAACTCAGCGCCCACGCGGTACCGCGCCGCGCCGCCGCCGACGGCTCCCAGTTATGCGCCGCTACCCGCGCGGTCTCGCTTCCGCGCCGCACCGCCAGGACCGAGAACACCATCGCCGCCACGACAAGCGCGGCGGCCAGCCCGAACGAGCACCGAATGCCGGGTTGTCCGGCCCGCGCGATCACACCCGCGGCGAACGGGCCGACGGCGAAGCCGGCGAGCAATACCGCTCCGGCGGTGCCTGCTCCGGCGGGGCCTTTCAGATCGGAGGCCCATGCGGTGCAGGAACTCATCAACAGACCCACACCGATTCCCACGACCAGACGCCCCGCCAGCAGCACGTCGGGTTGCTGCGACAGCAGCATCGCGAAAGTTCCCACTAGCGTGGCCGTCGCGCCCGTGAGCGCCACCGCCTGACGCCCGAGCGCATCGGACAGACGCCCGCCGATGAGCAGTCCGGGCAGCAATCCCAGCGCGTAGATCGCGAAGATCGCGTCGAGCCGGGCCGCGTCGAGGTGTTGGCGATCGCTGATCAAGGGCATCAAAGCGACGAAGTGGTTGGCGACCCAACCCGTCGACAGCAACAGCGCCAGGACACCGACGAACGTCGCTTGCGCCGCGCGCGGGTCGGAGCGCTCGTCCAGCGTGACCACGGCCGCTCCCGGGCCGCTGGTCAGGTCGGTCGACCCTTTCGACGAGAGCATGGCTTCTCCTCCCCCTGGGGTCTCCGAACGCAGGCGGCCGACGAAACGTATTGGACAAAGCCGCCTACGAAGTTATTCCCGCTGAGCCGCAAGATGCACAGGCTTCCGCCACGCCCTTACACCTCGGCCCTGCAAACGCGCGGCTCGCCGCTGCAAAGCTCAAGTGAGGTTTGAAATCACCCGGTTTGGTGTACAGATACCCCACTGCGACACCAGGAGGGCAAATGATGAAGCAAATTGCTGCGGCAACGGTTGCCGTCGCCGCACTGCTGTCCGGCGCGTGTTCTGCCTCACAGGTGATCAACACCGGCGGCGACACCAAATGCAAGGACTTCACCACGCAGGACGAAAAGAAGCAGAACGACGAGGTCAGCAAGATGCTCAAGGACAAGAGCGGCGCCGACCCGACCGGCGTGGAGATCTCGGCCACGCGTTTGTCGGCCACGACCTGGTGCCAAACGCTGGGCAAGCCGAACTCCAAGATCTCCGAGGCTCCCCACGGCTGACGGGCGTATCTTCGCGTCGACGCCGATCTCGATCAAGCGTTATCGCCACGCGCCTATAGCGGCGGCACCGGCTCCGCTTCCGCAGCTACGGTCTCGGTTCGTCGGCGGCTGACGTGCGCTTCGGCCCGCAACCGTTCCACCATGTGCGGGTAGTGCAGCTCGAAAGCCGGCCGCTCCGAACGGATCCGGGGCAATTCGGTGAAGTTGTGCCGCGGCGGGGGGCAGCTGGTGGCCCATTCCAGCGAGTTGCCGTGGCCCCAGGGGTCGTCGACCAGCACCGGTTCGCCGTAGCGCCAACTCTTGAACACGTTCCACACGAACGGCAACACCGAGACACCGAGAATGAACGCCCCGGTGGTGGAGACCATGTTGAGCGTTTGGAACCCGTCGGTGGGCAGGTAGTCGGCGTAGCGGCGCGGCATCCCCGAGTTGCCCAGCCAGTGCTGCACCAGAAACGTCGTGTGGAAGCCGATGAAGGTCAGCCAGAAGTGCAGCTTGGCCAGCCTCTCGTCGAGCAGGCGCCCGGTCATCTTCGGGAACCAGAAGTAGATGCCCGCATAGGTGGCGAACACGATCGTGCCGAACAGCGTGTAGTGGAAATGCGCGACCACGAAATAGGTGTCGCTGATGTGGAAGTCGAGCGGCGGGCTGGCGAGCATGACGCCGGTAAGCCCGCCGAGCAGGAAGGTGGTCAGGAAGCCGAACGCGAACAGCATCGGTGATTCGAACGTCAACTGACCCTTCCACATGGTGCCGATCCAGTTGAAGAATTTGATGCCGGTGGGCACCGCGATCAGGAAAGTCATGAAAGAAAAGAACGGCAGCAGCACGGCGCCGGTGGCGTACATGTGGTGGGCCCACACCGCCACCGACAGCGCGGCGATCGACAGCGTCGCGTAAACCAGCGTGCTGTAGCCGAAGATCGGCTTCCGGGCGAACACCGGGATGATCTCGGAGATGATGCCGAAGAACGGCAGCGCGATGACATACACCTCCGGATGCCCGAAGAACCAGAACAAATGCTGGAAGAGGATCACGCCGCCGTTGGCCGGATCGTAGACGTGCGCGCCGAGGCGGCGGTCGGCGGCCAGGCCGAACAGCGCGGCGGTCAACAGCGGAAAGACAATCAGCACAAGGACACTGGTGACCAGGATGTTCCAGGTGAAGATCGGCATCCGGAACATGGTCATGCCCGGGGCGCGCATGCAGACGACGGTGGTGATCATGTTGACCGCCCCCAGGATGGTGCCCAGGCCACCGACGGCCAGACCCAGAATCCATAGGTCCCCTCCCGGGCCGGGACTGTGGGCGGCGTTCGACAGCGGCGTGTAGGCGGTCCATCCGAAATCGGCGGGGCCGCCGGGAACGATGAAGCCGCTCAAAGCGATCAGCGCTCCGAAGACGAACAGCCAGAACGACAGTGCGTTGAGGCGGGGGAAGGCCACGTCGGGCGCCCCGATCTGGAGGGGCAGCACCAGGTTGGCGAACCCGAAGACCACCGGGGTCGCGTAAAACAGCAACATGGCCGTGCCGTGCATGGTGAACAGCTGGTTGTACTGCTCGTTGGACAGAAATTGCAGTCCCGGGGCCGCGAGCTCGAGCCGGATCAACAGCGCCATCAGGCCGGCGATGAAAAAGAAGATGAAGCAGGCGACCATGTACATGATGCCGATCATCTTGTGGTCGGTCGTGCTGATGACCTTGTAGAGGAGGCTGCCCTTCGGGCCCGTGCGCGCCGGAAACGGCCGGCGAGCCTCGAGGTGGGCGGCGGGCGGTGCTTCAGCGGTCACGGGGCTACCTCCACAGGCCTGGCAAACTGGCCGTCCAAGTATTCCGAGGCGGCATTCGGCGGACCTAGGGCCGAACGTCCCTAACTTCCTGCGGATTCTGCGTTCTGCCGCGCAGGAAGGGAAGCCTTCCCAATGTTCGCAGCCAACTTCGGGACCATCGTGCGGTGTGGTGTTGACTGCCGGCCCCACGAAAGACGAACATCAAGCGACGCGGCGATCAGCAACCGCACCCTAGGAGAACCGCATGGGCACCCGGATCATGGACGAGGCCGCACGGGTTCTGGCGGACCCGTCGGCTTACGCCGACGAGCAGCGCCTACACGAGGCGCTGACCTACTTACGGGCCCACGCCCCGGTCTCCTGGGTCGATGTCGAGGGTTACAAGCCGTTCTGGGCGATCACCAAGCACGCCGACGTCATGAACATCGAGCGGCAGAACGACTTGTTCACCAACTATCCGCGCCCGCTGCTGATGGTCTCCGAGGGTGAAGACGTGCTGCGCGCCCAGATGGAGGCTGGCATCGGCCTGCGCACGCTGATCCACATGGACGACCCCCACCACCGCGACATGCGAAAGATCGGCGCCGACTGGTTCAGGCCGAAGGTGATGCGGGACTTGAAGTGTCGCGTCGACGAGCTGGCCGAGATCTACGTCGACAAGATGGTCCAGAAGGGGGCCCGAGTGCGACTTCGTCCAGGAGGTCGCCGTCAACTATCCGCTGTATGTCATCCTGTCGCTGCTGGGTCTGCCGGAGTCCGACTTCCCGCGCATGCTCAAGCTCACTCAGGAGATGTTCGGCGGTGACGATACCGAGTTCCAGCGGGGCAACTCCACCGAGGACATGCTGGCCGTGTTGCTGGACTTCTTCGACTACTTTGCCGCGCTCACCGCGTCGCGCCGCGAGCATCCGACCGAGGACCTGGCCTCGGCGATCGCCAACGCCACGATCAACGGTGAGCCGTTGTCGGACATGGATACCGCCTCCTACTACGTGATCGTGGCCAGCGCGGGCCACGACACCACCAGCGCCGGGATCGCCGGTGGCATGCTGGCGCTGCTGGAGAATCCCGGCGAGCTGGCGCGGCTGCAAAAGGACATGGGCCTGATGGGCACCGCGGTCGAGGAGATGATCCGCTGGGTGGTGCCGGTCAAGGAGTTCATGCGGACCGCGCAGGCCGACACCGAGGTGCGCGGGGTGCCGATCGCGAAGGGGGAATCGGTTCTGCTGTCGTATGTTTCGGCCAACCGGGACGAGGACGTGTTCACCGACCCGTTCGGGTTCGACGTCGGGCGCGATCCCAACAAGCACCTGTCGTTCGGCTACGGGGTGCATTTCTGCCTGGGCGCCGCTTTGGCGCGGATGGAGATCAACAGGTTCTTCTCCGAGCTGGTCCCGCGAATCGAGTCGATCGAGCTGGCCGGCGATCCGGAGCTGATGGCCACCACCTTCGTCGGCGGCCTCAAGCATCTGCCGATTCGCTACTCGCTGAAGTGAATTCGTATGTCGATCACGTAACGGCCAGCTCGTTGGGCAGCTCATCTTTCAGCACCGCCTGTGCGAGCAGCTCGCCGAGCAGAGGCCCGAACTTCATGAGGTTGCTGCCGACGAACGCGACGACGCGGCCGCGGCGCGCAACGGTCCAGCCGTCGCCCCCGGAATCCAGCCAGGGGGCGTGAACCGTGACGCAGTCGATCTGACTCACGGGTATCAGCGTCGGGAACAGCGCGCGCACGGTCGCGGGGTCCGGCGTCTTCTGCCCGAACGCCCAGCGGCCCGTGCTGCCCAGCGGCAACCCGTAGCCCTCGGGCGCCGACAGGCACGGCGCGCCGGTCGCGTCGGCGCCCTCGTAGGTGAACCGGGTGTGCGGGGCGAATTCGACGCCGAGCGGGCCGAACAGCGCGGGTGTTCGGATACCCGCGCAAATGAGCACGCGGTCCGCCCGCACCACGGTGCCGTCCGCGAGCGTCGACGCGGCGTCGTCGCCGACAGACACCACGTCGCCGCGCCTGACGACGACGCGCCGGGCCAGGGCGTCGAGCGCGCGGCGGATGCGCAGGCTGCCGCCGAGCGGATCCAGCACACCGGCCTCCCACGGCGGGGCGGCGAACGGGATCCGCGTGGCGATATCGGAGCGGTCCAGCCAGCCGAATGCCGCGCCGGCCTCCGTCATCGCCGCGGCGGTCGCCTCGCAGGCGCCGGCGGTGATGAACCCCTCCGGGCCCAGCAGCCGGCCGACACCTAGCTCGGACTCCCAGCGCCGCCAGCCATCGCGGGCCCGCATCGCGAGTGTGCACAATGTCGGGCGCCGGTGCGCGATGCGGAAAATCCGTGCCAAACCGGCGGATTGCTCACCGAACGGCTCGCCACGTTCGTACACGACGACGTCCTGGCCGCGCCGCGACAGCTCGTAGGCGGCGGCCAGCCCGCATATCCCGGCCCCGACGATCACGATCACGTTCACTCCACCCCCGGCGCCATCAGAAGAAGAATCCCGCGTGCGGTGCCTCGGCCACCGCGAACAACCGATCGGCGACGGCCAGCGCCGCCGGATCGTCGGTGCCGGCGAGTCCGGCCGCGGCGAGACTGCGCCAAGTGGTGCCGCCGAGCAGAACCGCGGCGAGCCCCTCGATACCGGCGTGCAGCCGGGCGGGCCGCTCCGTCGGTTGCGCGTCGTCGCCCGACACGGTGAAGCTGCGCGAATTATTCGGCAGGAGAGGGTCTTTCACCGTGATGGTGAGCGTGCCGTCCCCGGCGTATCGGCGCGTTGCCAGCGCCGCTTCGGCGTCGATGACACGAAGCCACGTTTCGTCGCGCACCGCGGTCACCCGCACGGCTCGCCGATCCACCAGCAACCAGGGCAGCGGATCGTCGACGGGCAGCATCCAGAACACCACACGATCGATGAGATCGAGCCCGAGCAAAAAGCGCAGCAGTCCGAGGTAGGCGTCGCGGGTGGGCGCGAAGAAATCCTCGACCGCGATGGTGCGCTGGTCGCTGACGAACCACGCCTCGGTGTCGACGGGACGGTAGCGGGCGAAACCGGACTCGGACCCCGGCTCACCGTGCACGGCCACATACGAAGGGCCCGGGGAGGATTCGGCCCGCAGCCGCAGGGCCCGCCACCACACCTGCGGGCGGTCGATGGTTCCGGGACGGGACGGACGGTGGGCGGCATAGATCCGGGGCAGGACGTCCCACGCCTCACCTGTGTCCAGCAGTCGCACCGGGCCGCCGGTTCCCACGTCGGGACGCAACGCCGCCCGCGCCGTCCGGACCTCAACCGTCTGCGACAAACTCGCGACCCCGTAGCCGTACCGCTCATAGATCGTCGCCTCCGAGGCGCGCAGCGTCGCGACCACCTCCCCCCGCGCGGCGAAGTCGCGCAGCTGATGGCGGATCAGCTCGGTGG
>Ga0335071_10000949_pt1 | contig 31281 bp, 27 predicted proteins | sample Lox_Sample_15_FD_206724 | JGI IMG/M metagenome (GOLD analysis project Ga0335071, IMG submission 206724) | Soil microbial communities from Loxahatchee National Wildlife Refuge, Florida, United States - Lox_Sample_1.5 | ecosystem: Environmental > Terrestrial > Soil > Wetlands | place: USA...
GCTCACGTTGCTTCGCCATTTCCTCAGGCTTCTTCTTGCCCATGGCACGGCGCAGCAGGTCGGCATCGCCCAGCGAATACCCGGCGAGCCGGTTAGCGATCTGCATCACCTGTTCCTGATACACGATGACGCCCAGCGTCTCCTTCAGGATCGGCTCCAGCTCCGGCAGCTCGTACTCAATCTTCTTGCGACCCCACTTGCGGTCTATGAAGTCGTCAATCATGCCGCCCTGAATCGGCCCCGGCCGGTAGAGCGCGTTCAACGCAGTTAGGTCTTCGACCGTCGTAGGTTTGTAGCGGCGCAGCACGTCGCGCATGCCATGGGATTCAAACTGAAATACGCCGGACGTAAGCCCCGTGTGAAATACCTTCTCGTATGTTTCCTGGTCATCGAGCGCCAGCGTCGCCATCTCGAGCCGCGTGCCTACCTTCTGCTCGATGAGCCGCAGCGCGTCGTCGATGATGGTGAGCGTTGTCAAACCGAGGAAATCCATCTTCAGCAGGCCGAGCTTTTCAATCGCCACCATGTCGTACGCGGTAACAATTTCGTCGTTCTTCGTACGATGCAGTGGGACCAGCTCTGTCAGCGGCTGTGGCGAAATCACCACGCCTGCAGCATGTACGCCGCTGTTGCGAACCAGTCCTTCCAGCTTTTTCGCGGTGTCGATCAGCTGTTTCGTCTGCGGCTCCGTCTCGTATGCGGTCGCCAGTACCGGCGAATCCTCAATCGCTTTCTCGATCGTGATGTTCAGCGTCGGCGGAACCATCTTCACCACGCGATCGACTTCCGCGTACGGAATGTCCATCGCCCGCCCGGAGTCTTTGATCGCCGCCTTGCAGGCCATCGTGCCGAAGGTAATGATCTGCGCCACCTGGTCGCGCCCGTACTTCTGCGTGACGTAGTTTATGACCTCGCCACGCCGGTTCATGCAGAAGTCGATGTCGATATCGGGCATGCTGACGCGCTCCGGATTCAGGAAGCGCTCGAAAAGCAGCTCGTTTTGCAGTGGATCGATGTCCGTGATCTCGAGCGAATACGCCACCAGCGCACCGGCGGCGGAACCGCGGCCAGGACCAACCGGGATGTTGTGTTCCTTCGCGAAGCGGATGAAGTCCCACACAATGAGGAAGTACCCGGCGAACTGCATCAGCCGAATAATTGCGATCTCGCGGTTCAGTCGCTGCTCGTAGTCTTCCAGCGAGTGCTTCAGGCGGCCCATGCTCTGCAATTCGCGCAGCAGGTTTAGGCGTTTGGTGTAGCCTTCCCGCGTCACGTGCTCGAAGTAGTCAGGAATGGTAAAACCCGGCGGTACTTCGAACTGCGGGAACGGGTCGCGCACCTTCTCCAGCTTGGTATTGCAGCGTTCGGCTATCTCCAAGGTGCGGCGCAGGTATTGCTCGTACCCCGAAAACGCCTTCGCCATCTCCTTTTCGCTCTTGACATAAAACTGGTTGTTGGCGAACTTCAGGCGGTTGGTGTCGTTGATCGACTTGCCCGTCTGGATGCAAACCATCACGTCCTGGGCATGCGCGTCGTCTTCGCACAGGTAGTGGCTGTCGTTGGTTGCCACCATCGGGATGGCGAGATCCTTTTCCAGCTTCAGCAGGTTGTTCTGGATGCGGTCTTCCTCGGGCAGGCCTTGGTTCTGAATCTCCAGGAAGAAGTTGCCTTTGCCGAAGATGTCCTGAAACGTGACGGCGGCTTCGCGCGCCTTGTCGTAATGCTCCAACGTCAGCTCTTCGGCCACTTCGCCTTTCAAGCAGCCCGAGAGGCAGATCAAGCCCTTTGCATGTTCCGCCAGGAACGACTTGCTGATGCGCGGCTTGTAATAGAAGCCGTTCAGCGACGCCTCCGACGCAATCTTCACCAGGTTGCGATAGCCTTCGTCGTTCTCCGCCAGCACGATGAGATGGTTGTACGTGTCGCCTTCGGGCGCGGCCCGATGGTCTTCCTTCTTGCAGATGTAGAGCTCACAACCGAGGATCGGCTTGACTCCTTCGGCCTTCGCGGCATTGGCGAACTCGACCGCACCGAAGACGTTGCCGTGATCGGTCATCGCCACGGCGGGCATGTCGAGCGCTTTCACGCGCTTGACCAGCTTGCCGACTTCGCAAGCGCCGTCAAGCATCGAGTAATCGGTGTGCAGGTGGAGATGTACGAATTGGGAAGACATGGTTTGGCCTAATTCTATGCGCCGCAGATGTGGAAATCGGTTGCTGAATTCGTTCCGACTTCTAAAGAGGTTCGTGCGTCTGGGACGGCTCTTCCGGTCCGAGCAGAACTCCGCCGGTGATCGGCTGTCCAGGCGGAGTCTGGTGCGGCATATTCCGCGCCGCGGCTTCTTCTGCGCGTTTGTGGGCGACAGCGCGATACGCAAAGATCACCGCCAACAGCGGAGCCGCCAGCAACAATCCCCAGAAGCCCAGCAGCAGGCTCAGCAGAATCGGCACCGTCAGAGACGCCCAGATCGGTACGCGCGCAGTACGCTTCATGATGACCGGCTGCAGCAGTAATCCGTCAAGAACGATGATCGCGCCGTACAGGCACAGGACGTAGAGAAACGTATCGAGTCCGCCGCTGAAGGTCGCCGCCAGCGCCGGACCGATGAACGTCAGCACCGGGCCGAAGTGCGGAATGAACTGAAACAGCGCCGCCAACAATGCCCAGAACGGCGCCCAAGGAACGTCCAGGAACTTGAGGCCGAGCCACCACAGAAAGCCGACGGCAAGTGAGTCGTAACACTGGGCTACGAACCAGGTGCGGAGCGCCCCGCCCGTGATTTCTACGTGCCGCGAGAACTGCATAACCCGTTAGGTGCGAGCTTCGAGGGGCCCGCAATTGCCATGCTACACTGGGCTTGAACCCTTCTTGGAGCACACTGCAATGAAGTTCGGCGTCATCATTTTTCCCGGGTCCAACTGCGACCACGATGCGTACTGGACAATTCAGCATGTCTCCAAGCAGCCGGTGACGTTTCTGTGGCATGACTCGGCCGACTTGCAAGGCTGTGACGCGATCATCGTTCCTGGCGGATTCGCTTACGGCGACTACTTGCGCACGGGCGCAATTGCCAAGTTCTCCAAGGTGATGGAATCAGTGCGGAAGTTTGCAGCCGACGGAGGACTCGTTTTCGGCATCTGCAACGGATTCCAAATCCTCTGCGAGTCGGGACTTCTTCCCGGCGCGCTGATGCGCAACGCCGGGCTGAAGTATGTCTGCAAGCCGGTGAACATTCGTGTAGAGAGCACGAACACTCCGTTCACGCAGCAGTTGATCAAGGGCGAAGTGCTCGAGATTCCGATCGGCCACATGGAAGGCAACTATTTTTGTGACGAGCAGACTCTCGCCGAGTTGAACGACCAGGATCGCATCATCTTTCGCTACTCGACACCGGATGGCGAAATCACGGCCGACGCGAATCCCAACGGTTCCATCGAGAACATCGCCGGAATCTGCAACGCACGCCGCAACGTACTCGGCATGATGCCGCATCCGGAACGCGCCAGCGAACCCGAACTCGGCATGACGGACGGCGTGAAGATTTTCGACTCTCTGGTGTCGGCGCTGGTGGCAAAGTAGGCGCGCTTCGCGTTTCGCTGTTCGTTCTTCGATGTTAGTCCAACGCGGATCAATTCGCGGCCAGCTGAATCCAGGTCAGCGAAACGCCTCTTTGTTCACTACCAACGGCATCTTCTGAATGTCGCCGCCGTAGTTGCCTTCGAGAACATCAATCAGGCCTTGAATACAACGCCCAGCCATTCCGCCGTTTGGATCGACTGACAATCGCGTTCGGCGTGCCGCGCTGGCGAAGTGCGGATAGAGACGCAGGCGATCTTGGAGCGCGGGATCGCGCAACGGCGAATCCGCAGGCAACGGTTCGGTTTCAAACACGTCGAGCGCGGCGCCGGAGATCCAGTTTGCTTGGAGCGCGCGAACTAATGCGAGTTCGTCGATGACCGCGCCGCGCGCGGTGTTCACCAGATATGCGGTCGGTTTCATCATGCGCAACGTGGTTTCATTGAAAAGATGAAACGTCGGATTCTGGCCTTCTCCTTCGCGAATCAGCGGCACGTGAATGCTGACGTAATCGGCTTCGCGCAGCGCCACTTCGAGTGAGGCGTATCGCACCGTAGTGCGCTCAGGCTGCAAAGCAAGGCGAAATTGCGCATCCATCACTTCCTGCAGCGCGGCAGCAAATTTTTCGTCGCGGCGGCTGGGATGATAGAGCACGATGTTCATCTCGAAGCCGCTGCACTTTTTCGCCATGGCCTGCCCGATGCGTCCGGCACCGATGATGGCGATGGTCTTGCCGGTCATCTCATCGCCCAGGAAGGGCAGATAGGGGTGCCAGAAGCCCCAGCGGTTTTCGCGCACCATCTTCTCCGCCGACCAGAGCCGCCGCGACAGATCGGCGAGAGCAAAAAATGCAAATTCGGCTGTCGCTTCCGTCAGCACGTCGGGGGTGTGCGTGAACGGAACGCGGTAGCGGTTGGCGGCGGCGCGGTCGATATTGTCCACTCCCACCGCATACTGCGCCACGCACTTCAGCGTGCCTACTCCGGCGGCGAAGACCTCAGCGTCGATCTTGTCGCGGAGGGTGGTGATGAGTCCGTCGATGCCGCTGCGGACCTTCTCGACTATGCGCTGCTTTGGCGGCGGCTCGGGATCGGGATAGACCTCGACTTCGTAGCCTCGCTTGCGCAGGCGGGCGAAGGCGGCCTCGCCGATGTCGGCAGTAGCGAACAGGCGGAAACAAGGAGGCTCGGTCATCGATTACAGGACCGCAAGCCGCTGATTGTAGCGCCTCGGCGACAAGCAAGCCGGGCCGCCTGACTTTCCCGAACGTGAATGCCAAGGTTTTTCCTGGGGGTACCCCCTCCCCATGTTATTGAAAAAAAATGGTTTATCGCACGATTATGGCCTAAGATCGTGCAAATAAAGGCAGTTAGAGGCAAAGTCGGACAAACAAAGGAGTTAGGCGTAAAAAGTTTCAAAGACCAAGGCAGATGCCAAGAGCAACAATAGCGTGTCTTGACACCCTGGCGCGAAGCGCCATGGACAGAGATATGAGATTTTGGCGGACTTGTCAGGGAAAATCGTGCGTGCCAGCGAACGAAAGTAACCAAAATTTCCGTTTTGGGCGGATCGCGTATGAGGGCGAAAGTGAATGTGGAGATGGGGAGGAGAGGAAGTGGGGGTGAATGGAGTTGTCAGTTGTCGGTTGTCAGAAAGAGCTTCCCCAGGTTAGCGTCCGCCAGATGGGCGCGAACCCTGGGGCACGTTGCGTTAGCGGGCAACAAGGGTGAGGAGTACGCAATTTGCCAGGCGGCTGCGAGAAGGAGTGATGCGAGGCAAGATCACTGTACCGTCAGGATCTGGAGTGGCCGCTAGGATCTCGCTGCCCTTCCTGGGCCGGCCGTCAAGCGGCGAGAGGCGGACCAAATCGGACAAGCAGCGCAGAGAGAAATTCCGCTAAGTACGACTCCGGACATCACAAAGGGCGGTCGCGCAGCGCGTTCCAAGGCGTTAGCGTGCCACAAGATAGCCACACCAATCACAAACAAGATCGGTGTCACGATTATGGCTGCCACCAGAAAGAACCGTCGCGATTCGCGGCTCAACCACATTTGGATGACTGCTCCGACAAAGGCCAAGCACAGAGCCAGGATGGGCATGCGAGCGAGTATTTCCGAGGAAGCTTCGAGGATATTCCTCACGCGGAAACCTGCGCGATCGACCATGCCGCTGCCAGCAAATGCATCGCGCAATTGCCGGTCCACACGCGCTGCAAAAAGCAGATTAAAGGAAGTTGCAAAAGCAAGTGTGATGAGTGTGGCGACAATAGCGCAGCAAACCCCACCGATGACTGCCAGGGGTAGCGATCCGCCTCGTTCCCACGCGGCCGCACCTGCCATGCCTAGCAACGCCAGCGTCAGCAACACTGGGCTGATAATGAGAACGAATGGTCTGGCCGGAACAAATGCCTCTATCAGGTGATTCGCTATCCCCACCCCACCAACGATCAGGCCGACTTGTGCCCCAACCATAGCTGCCGCGATCGTGCTAGAGGAGGTTTGCTTCCATTCGAGCAGTCCGGCAAGCCCGTACAGGATAAGCAATAAGACGTCTGTCCAGAGCAGGCCGGCGCCTGAGCCATGAATACTCGCAGGATGCTCTGAGACACCGGCTACGATGAGCGCCAGCACAAGAATTGTGCCAAGCACGATCGCCGAGCCGAGAATCTGCTGCTTGCGCATGTGTACAACTCTTTTTGCACTTGTATCATGAAATCCACCGGCACGAATAAAACGAAGGCTCAAACTGTCGATGCAATTTGCTAAGCGGCTGCGCGAAGGAGTGATGCGAGGCGACATTACGTGTACCGTCAGGATTTGGACGAGGCTGCACGTGGCGGAAGGCAAGCGCTATCGGATGGGCGATGGGGAAATCGAAATCGAGTCAATTACCCCCATCGGCTTTCCCGATATCACTCCGGAGTTGGCGCGCGAGTCAGGTTTCCTAGGCGTCCTCGACTTGCTCAAAGTCGCTAAGCACGGCGAAGGGGACAAGATTTATTTGATTCGGTTTCGGTATGTTCCGGGAAGGAAGCCGAAGGCTGGGACGACGAAGCGACGGCCCCACCGTTAAGCGTTATAGCAACTGCGCTCTGGTTTCGTATCGCGTACGATAAGGCCTGTTGTCAACAGCTATTTTCAGTACGCCACAAGCTATTTCGTCGAAACACGCTTCAATTTCCAAGGCTTAGGTGTGGGCACGTCCGCTGGTACGAGCATTTGCAGTGCTGCCTCATCGGCAGCAGTCAGTGTAAGTCCCGACTGAATCGAGTCTCCGTCCGTAGTCTTGATAGTGATGCGCAAAATATTGCCTTTGACTCGAAGATCGGCGATCGGGTCTTCGCCTTCACCGGCTTCAGCCTTCGTTAGTTCGCCTTCTTTATTTACCTCGATATCGACGTGACTCATGGTTCCAACCAGCTTGTCGTTTTGGGTGGTGAGCGCAATAGTCATGAAGGGTCTGCCCTGAAAAGTCGCTTTCCAAACCCCAACAAATTGTTTCGCGTTGGCCGCCGTTGCCGGCTGGAAATCGTTTTGCGCCGAGGCCGGAGGGTGAAGCACTATGGGGAATATCAAACAGTGGAGTGCGGTCCACGTTACGCGAACCGGCTTGGCAAAATTGAACATCTCAATCCTCCAAAAAAGCGACCCCACATACGTATGGTTGCTCGGCTGCCGTAGAGTTTACCTCTATTTGCGTCGGTTAAGCGGACACGTGGCGTGAAATCGCCCTAGCGAAAGTAGTCGCTTCCCAGCGTAAAAAAGGGCCCGCTCGAAAGGGAGCGGGCCCAGAACCTCAGGAGGAGGTCCTATAAATTCTTCTTCGTCCACTGGTCGATGCGGTCGAGGGCCGTCTCCAGGTTCTCGATCGAGTTAGCCACGCTGAATCGGAGGTAGCCTTCGCCGAATGCGCCGAAGGCGGTACCGGACAATCCAGCAATACCCGCCTCGTCGAGCAGCGCGTCGGCCAGCTTCTTTGACGGCCATCCGGTCTGGGTGATGTTTGGGAAGGTGTAGAACGCGCCTTTGGGCAAGCGGCAGGAGAAGCCTTTGATCTGGTTGATGCCGTTGACGAACACGTCGCGACGGCGCTGGAATTCGAGGCGCATGCGCTCGGTGGCTGACTGGTCGCCGCGAATGGCCTCGACACCGGCCATCTGAGTGAAGCTGGCGGTGCAGGAGTTCGAGTTAGTCATGAGGCGCGCGATGTGGGTGGCGAGGTCGGCGCGCATCACGCCGTAGCCCATGCGCCATCCGGTCATGGCGTAGGTCTTGGAAAAGCCGTCGAGAATGATGGTGCGGTCTCGCATGCCCTCGACAGCCGAAATGCTAAAGGGCTCGCCTTCGAACAGCAGGCGGCAGTAGATTTCGTCGCTGAGCACCATGATGTCGCGATCGCCGATGGCGGAGGCGATGTCGTACATGTCGTCCTTCGTCAGCACGCCGCCGGTGGGGTTCTGCGGCGAGTTGAGGATGATGAGCCTGGTGCGGTTGTTGATCAGGCTGGCGAGTTCGTCCACGTCGAGGCGGAAATCGCGCTCCTCACGCAGTGGAATCGGCACGGCCTTGGCGCCGAGGAAGTTGATCATCGATTCGTAAATCGGGAAGCCGGGATTGGGAAAGATGACCTCGTCGCTTTCGTCAATGAGCGCCAGCATGGTGAAAAAGATGATGGGCTTGCCGCCCGGGACGACGACAACTTCGTCGGGGGTGAACTTCACGCCGCGCGATTGCGAAACGTCTTCTGCGATGGCTTCGCGAAGATCAGGCAGTCCGGCGGAAGGACCATAGTGGGTGTAGCCAAGATGCAGTGCATCAACGGCGGCATCGACGATGTTCTTGGGGGTTTCGAAATCGGGCTCGCCGATTTCGAGGTGAACGATATGCTTGCCCTGCTTTTCCAGGGCGCGGGCACGCACCAGCACTTCAAAGGCGGTTTCGGTGCCGAGGCGCGACATGCGCTTCGCCAGATGGAGCCGGGCGGGGGTAGATACAGTAGCTGTGCTCATGGGTTTGTTCCTCGGTGCTGGGCGACTGTTCGGCATGGGGCCGCAGGAATCCAGTAAATAGTCTGACGAGAGACGCACGTGATGGCAGTGACACATGGCCTAAACAATTGTGACGAGGCGCACGGAAAGGCAGCTGCCAGTCGTCAGTAGCCAGTCGTCAGCTAAAACCCAAGGGCGAGACGCGGCGGAAAATTGGAGTCGCTATTCGCCATTCGCTATTCGCAGGTGGCTTCCTGCCAAGTGCCCCACACTAATCGCTATTCCAGATATTCAATGGTCACGTCGATTTTGGCGGTTTTTTCCAGCATGGCCGAGACGGAACAGTATTTCTCCTTCGAGAGGCGGACGGCGTCCTCCATGGCCTTGTGCGTCACCTTCCCGCGTACACGATAGACCAGCTTGATCGCTGTGAAAACCTTGGGAAAGTCGCCGGCGCGCTCACCCTGCGCGGAAACTTCCAGACCGGTGAAGGGCTCGCGCTTCTTGCGGAGGATGCCAACCACATCGCTGGCAGTGCATCCGCAAAGCGCAATCAGCACAAGTTCTACCGGCGAGTTCGCGGATTTGGTGCTGCCGGCATCCACGACGATTGCGTGGCCACTGCCGGCATCCCCGAGAAATCGCTCGTTGTCGGTCCAGATGGCGCGTGCTTCCACCATGCGTAAGACTCCTTGCCGTACCTGCAGCCGCGACGGTGTTATAGATGCGGCTGGTTGTCCTGCGGTGCTGACGGTGGAGCGGACTTTTTGTTTCCAGGCTTGTCGTAAACCGTCAGCTGGTCAACCGGACGTTTGAGGCGAATGGTGATGACCATGTCTGGCTGATCGATCTGGTAATCGTCTCCGAAGGTCTGGAAGCCGGACACAAGCACCTGTACGCGAAGAGGACCATAGGGGATGCCTTCGGTCTCGGTCTTGCCATCGAGGTCAGTTTTCAATTGAAACCCGCCCTTGGCCTGCTTGCCATCATTCGTCACGGGATGAAGAATCACGCTGGCGTTACGGACAGGCTTGCTGTTGTAGTCTTTGACGACAACAAAATGCAGATTGGCGTAGCGGTCTGAAGAGGCTTGCTTGTTCTTATCGTCAGCGGAGGCCGAGAGCGCCAGGCAAAACAGAATCGACAGACCGGCGAGGGTACAGATACGGCACATGGGGGTATTCTAGGCAGCCGGAGGGCCAACTGCAACGTACGAAGCGCCGATTTGTGCCATCCGTTCTCACTACTTTGGTTGGAAGTGAGTTAGACGCGGGCGGCGATCAATCCGGGTTGGTGCCGGCTCGCTTGAGCGTGGGGCGGTCGCCTGTCGATGTGTCTGGCGGGCTGGAAGACGGCTGTGTCTCGGCGTCCGGCATGTTTGACCCGGTGTGATCGCGCAGGATTGGGCGGTTGGTGCCTTTGTCGGGATCGACAACTTTGCCGGACTCGAGCGATATGAGCCTCAACTTCATGTTTTCGAAGTCGCTGGTGTCGACGACGTAGCTGTCGCGCTCAGGGAAATAGTTCTGGATTTCTTTCTGCGCCGCAGTAATACGGTCGGCGGTCATTGGATGGGTGGAGAATAGCTTGGCAATCTTGCTGTGCTTCTGCTTCTTTTCCACGTTCAGGCGCTCGAAGAACTGGATGAAGGCCTGGGGATCGTATCCGGCAGCGTAGTCGTATTCCAGACCAAGCATGTCCGCCTCGCGCTCGGAGTCGCGAGAGAACTTCAGAAAGCCCATGGGGACCGCGATGCTGGCAACTTCAGCAATGGCAAAGCCTGCCGGGCCACCGACGAACATGAGCGGGATGGACGCCATGTTCCAGATCTGCTGCTTGGTCATGTTTTTGGTGGCATGGCGGGCGGCGACGTGGGCAATCTCGTGGGCCATGATGGCAGCAAGCTCAGCCTCGTTATCGGCAGCCAGGATGAGGCCGCTGTCCACATAGAAGAAGCCGCCGGGCAGGGCGAAGGCGTTGACCTCTCCGCTATCGACGACCTTGATGGTGAACGGAACACGCGCATCGGAATTGCGCACCAGGTTCTGTCCGATGCGGTTGATGTAGTCCGTGATTTCGAGGTCGGTAACCAGCTTGGAGAATTGCTCGACCTGCTTGGCGAGGTCGCGGCCCACGGCGATTTCGCGGTCGATAGAGTAAAAGTTGATGCCGCTTGCGACATTGCGCTGGCCGATCTGAGTAACGTCAAACTTGGCCGGTTGCGGCGAATGGACGGCGGTGTTTGGCACCGATGCCAGGGACTTCGCCGGAATGGAGGCCGAGGCGGGCGTTGATCCCGCGGCAGATGTAGCTGCCGCCTGGACTTCAGCCTGGACGTCGCCGGCTCTGGCCAGCGAGCCGGAGACGGTGTCTTCGGAGATGGTGTGAGCCGGCGAATTTGCGCTGTCGTCGCGAGACACCTTGGACGCAGGAGTAGCAACCGAAGACGACTGGGAAAGCGACTCTCCCTGCGCGCAGACGAGGAGCGCAAGCAATACGGCGCTCCATCCGAGAACGCGACTCCGAGGGGTGAACCGCTTCATGGGACTAACAGCTAATCCATACTCCTTCGGCTGCGAGAATGCAACTATGGTATTAGGAATGCAACCATCGGCAGCTACCTTGACGAGCAGCCAGGCACGCCTATGCGGCCGGTCGGTCGTTTCTGCTCTGTTTGACGCGGCTGGCCGAGGTGGGCTCAGGAGCTGTCGCATGGTGAATCGGACAGACCTAGAATGCCCCCTCATGGGGCTTGAGATTGTCCGTCGGGTGGATGGGAGATTTTTGCAATTGAGTGAATTACGCTCACATCCGGCTTGACAGTGACAGCGACCTTTGGGTACATTAGCACTCGTTGAAGTTGAGTGCTAGCAGCACTCCTGGTCGTCGCACGGTGCTCAGCTTCGACTTTGGGAAAACCCACAGGTTCATGATTGAGCCCAGCCCAACGCGGATGTCGCGCTTAAGCTGGCCGTCGTGTATCGCAATCCAAATCGAATCAACCGTTTGAAAGGAGTTTCAAGAATGGCTACCAAGCTGACTCCCCTGCATGACCGGATTGTTGTGCGTCGTGTAGAAGAGGCCGAGACTACCCGGGGCGGCATCATCATCCCCGACAGCGCGAAGGACAAGCCGCAGGAAGGCGAAGTCATTTCCGTCGGCCGTGGCAAGACGAACGACAAGGGCGAGACGTTCCCTCTGGATGTGAAGTCTGGCGACCGCGTTCTGTTCGGCAAGTATTCCGGAACGGAGATCAAGATCGACGGCGAAGACTTCCTCATCATGCGGGAAGAAGAAGTCCTCGGCATCCTGGAAGGCGCCGAGAAGCCCGTCGCTGCGAAAAAGTAAGTTCTGTCGACGCCGTTGCCATGACCTACTGGCAACCGGCCACTGACAACTGACAACCGTATTTCAAGGAGATAGAAGCAATGGCAAAGCAGATTCTGCATGGTGAAGAGTCGCGGCAGTCGATACTGCGGGGCGTGAACGTCCTGGCGGATGCTGTGAAAGTCACCTTGGGCCCGAAAGGGCGCAACGTAGTCATCGAGAAGAAGTTCGGTTCGCCGCTCATCACCAAGGACGGCGTGACTGTGGCGAAGGAAATCGAGCTGAAGGACCCGCTTGAGAACATGGGCGCGCAGATGGTGCGCGAAGTGGCGTCGAAGACCTCCGACGTAGCCGGCGACGGCACCACGACGGCGACGGTGCTGGCGCAGGCCATCTACCGCGAAGGCGTGAAGACGGTTGCCGCGGGTGCGAACCCGATGGCGCTGAAGCGCGGTATCGAGAAGGCCGTGACCGCAGTTTGCGGGACCGTGAAGGAAGACGGCGAGCGCAATCCTGGTGCGCTGGACAAGTTTTCGCAGAAGGTTTCCGGCGAGATGATTGCGCAGGTTGGCACCATTTCGGCGAACAACGACGAGACCATCGGCAAGATCATTGCTGAAGCGATGAAGAAGGTCGGCAAGGACGGCGTCATCACCGTGGAAGAGTCGAAGACCATGGAGACGCAGTTGGAGGTCGTGGAAGGCATGCAGTTCGACCGCGGCTATCTGTCACCCTACTTCGTCACCGACGCGGAGCGCATGGAAGCGGTTCTGGAAAATCCTTACATCCTGATCCACGAGAAGAAGATCTCGTCGATGAAGGACTTGCTCCCGCTGCTGGAGAACATTGCCAAGGGCGGTCGTCCGCTGGTGATCATCGCTGAGGACGTGGAAGGCGAAGCGCTGGCGACGCTGGTGGTTAACAAGCTGCGTGGCACGCTGAACGTGGCGGCCGTAAAGGCGCCGGGCTTCGGCGATCGCCGCAAGGCAATGCTGCAGGACATCGCGATCCTGACCGGCGGAAAGGCCATCACCGAAGACCTCGGCATCAAGCTGGAAAACGTCCACATGGACGACCTCGGCCAGGCCAAGAAAGTGACCATCGACAAGGACAACACCACCATCGTCGAGGGCAAAGGCAAGGCGGGCGATATCGAGGGTCGGGTGAAGGAAATCCGCGGACAAATCGACAAGACCACCAGCGACTACGATCGCGAGAAGCTGCAGGAGCGCCTGGCGAAGCTGGTGGGCGGCGTTGCCGTGATCAAGGTCGGCGCAGCCACCGAAACCGAAATGAAGGAGAAGAAGGCCCGCGTCGAAGACGCGATGCACGCCACCCGTGCTGCGGTGGAGGAAGGCATCGTTCCCGGAGGCGGCGTTTCCCTGCTCCGCACCGGTGACGCGATTGATGCGCTTAAGTTGGAAGGCGACGAGAAGATCGGAGCCAACATCGTCCGTCGCGCGCTCGAAGAGCCGCTGCGCCAGATCGTCGGCAATGCCGGAGAAGAGGGCGCGATTGTTGTGGGCCGCATCCGCGATTCGAAGGACAGCGCGTTCGGCTACAACGCTCAGACCGGCCAGTTCGAAGACCTGGTCAAGGCCGGCGTCATCGATCCGACCAAGGTGACCCGCACCGCGTTGCAGAACGCCGGTTCGATCGCCTCGCTGATGCTGACCACCGAAGCACTGGTTTCCGAAATTCCGGAAGAGAAGAAGGAACCGGCGATGCCTCACGGCGGCGGCGGCATGGGCGGCATGTACTAAAGAGCGACTAGCCCCTAGCTAGAAGGCAATGGCCCCGCGAAATGCGGGGCCTTTTTTATTCTCGTTGTGAAACTGCTCAGAGTCCGCGAAGCAAAACTTCTTCGTAGGATAAAAGCCTACAATCGTAGGGTATTCTGCTGCAGTCGAACGCAAATGACCTCTAAGCCCATCGGCGGGGCAGCTGCGCGGGGCCATTCGCTCAGCCCAAGATCTTCATCAGCGAGTCATGGTATGGCGGCGGGAACACCATCCTGCATTATTGGCTACTGACGAAGCGAATCGTTGATGGGTGCCCTATCCTGAACTTCCTTTGGCCATGGCGGGGCTTTGTTCGTGGGTGCCCGCCGGGGATCAAGTCAGACGCCGGGTGCAGCACTCAAGCCAAGAACGATTCCTCCTATAATCAATCCGTGAGTTCTTAGCCTTGTAGCTCCGCAGCGACCTTCCGTACTGGGCTTGAAAACTTGAAGCTCTCTGATGGAACACAGTTGTCCTCTATTGGCGGGTACGGGCCGAATGAAACTGCTCACCACATTCCTGGCATTCTGCGCAGTCAGCACCTGGGCCCAGGCGACGAGCGCTCCCCTCGTTATCAAGAGCGAAGGATGTGTCGGTGTCGTGTTTCTCCAGTTCTCTCCCGACGGCACCGAACTCGCCCGGGAGTGCGGATTCGCCCCTATCCAGTTGTTCGACACCGCTACTTACCGCAAGTCCCGCACCTTTCGTCCCGAAATCGATTACACACCGGAGCTAACGGGGTTCGACTACAGTCCGGATGGGAAAACCATGGCCACTGCGCGAAACCACTCCGGCGCCTTAATTTGGAAAGCCGACGACCCGGGTAAGCCCGTACCGCACGATGGGCAAACGTTGAAATCCTTTTATGGCGTGGATGAAGTTTATGCTTTAGACAAACCGCTTCACGTTCTTCAGGGACCCAACCCGCGGGGTGACGATTTTGCTTCTGTTCTCTCCATCAACTACTCGCCCGACGGCAAGCTCCTTCTCACCAAACATCAAAGCGGGCAAGTCAAAATTTGGAATGCATTCACCTGGGAATTGCAGAGTGAACTCACTGTGAGCGAGAAAGGAAACAAGGCACTGTTTTCCTCGCTGGCAATTGCACCCGACAGTAAATCATTTGTGATCGGCGACCAGAATGGACTGCTGCACATCTGGAGTATCGAGAGCAAGTCTGAAATCCGTGCCGTTCGCTCGCTTGACGGTTCGGGCAAGATTGTCGCGAACCTCGTTTTCTCGCCTGACGGCAAAACCCTGGTAGCAATCCACCAAGGGAAGAGGTTCAACGATGGCGTGGCAGTGCTCTGGAATACGACTGGCTGGAGCGCACACAGCATGAGCGGTTACAGCTCTGCTGCATTTTCTCGAGACGGCCAGTTGCTGGCGGTCGGTGGCCCCGATATCAGACTCTTCGACCCTTCCGGCAAAGAGGTGAATGCCATTAATATTCCAGCATTTACCAGGGGTGAGGTTCTACCCGGTTCCGCTGGTCGCCCTGACGCGGGGGAAAAAATTCCTTGCGGAGTCTCCGCTCTTGCCTTCTCCCCGGACGGCGCCACCCTCGCCGTCGGCTGTTTCGAAGGAACCTTACGCATCGTGGGGCTCTCGAGCCACTAGCCAATGCTCCTGCCCTCCCCACCTGCGCACTATGCCTGCAGTCGGCGGATGGGCTTATACTTGAGTCGGCGCACCAAAAAATGGCCATACTCGCGGGATGAATGCCGGGTCGCACGGCAAACCGGCGTGAACCGTCGCGTTCCGTGTTACGTGAGCTTTCAATCAACGATTGAGGGATAGCGTTATGCAACGAAATACTCTCCTGACTTTCCTACGCGAATGCACCGCGATCTTCTGCATCGCGGCGGTAGCATGCAGCCAAGCGGCCGTCGCAAACCCTGCACCGCCGCAGCAGGCCCCAGCTCAAGACCAGTCCGCACTGCTTCCTGCCGATCAGCTCGATTCGCTGGTCGCTCCCATCGCTCTCTATCCCGACCCCCTGCTCAGCAATGTTTTGATGGCCTCCACCTATCCCCTCGAGGTCATTCAGTTGCAGCAATGGCTGGCGCAAAACAAGGGCATGAACGAAAAACAGCTGGCAGACGCTGTTCAAAAACAGAACTGGGACCCGAGCATTCAGTCACTCGCGGGTCTGCCCGACGTGGTGAAGCTTTTGTCGGAAAACATCAAATGGACGACCGACCTCGGCAATGCCTTCCTTGCCCAGCAAGATGACGTCATGGCTGCTGTTCAGCGCATGCGCAAGTCGGCTCAGGATAAGGGCAATCTCAAGTCCAACGAGCAGCAGAAGGTCGAAGTAAAGACCGTCGAGAGCAAGCAGGTCATCGTCATCGAGCAAGCTAATCCTCAGGTCGTGTACGTGCCCAGCTATAACCCGACGGTTGTCTACGGAGCGCCCGTCTATGCTTATCCGCCAATTGCCTACCCGCCACCGGGATATTACGCTGCGGGTATGGCCATCTCTTTCGGCGTGGGCGTCGCCATGGGAGCCATGTGGAGCGGCGGCTGGTGCTGCGGCTGCGGATGGGGCGGCGGCAACAACAACATCACCATCAACAACAACAACAACTTCAACCGCAACTCAAATTTCAACCGCAACAACATCCAGGGGGGCAACCGCGTGAACGGCGGTAACCGCGGCAACAGCAACTGGCAGCACAATCCGTCGCACCGCGGAGGCGCGCCCTACTCCAATCGGGCCACTGCGAACAAGTACGGAGGCACAGCTCGAGGCGACTCATTGCAAAGTCGCCAGAACAACGCCCGTCAGAACCAAGCTCGCCAACGTGACGTCGCCAATCGCGGCGGCGTCGGCGGTGCCGGCAATCGCGGCGGTGTAGGCGGTGCCGGCGGTGTGGGTGGCGCCGGGAACCGCGGCGGCGTGGGTGGTGCCGGCGGCGTGGGCGGTGCCGGCAATCGCGGCGGCCCCAATGCCGGGAACCGTGGCGGTCCCAGTGCAGGAACCATGGACCGTGGCGGGGCGGGCAATCGTGGTGGCGGTGATCGCGTCGGCAACCAGCGCGTCCCCAATTCTCCCAGCGCCGGCAATCGCAGCGCATTCGGTGGCAGCGGCATGAGCGGCAGCGGCGCCCGCGCCAGCCAGTCTCGCGGGGCCTCCAGTGTTGGCGGAGGCGGCTCTCGTGGCGGCGGCGGTGGCGCACGCGGTGGTGGTGGTGGTGGAGGCCGTCGCCGTTAGGCAACGGACATCATCATGAGTATGTATCGATCAGCCGCTTACTGCAGAAATTCGAAGAACCTGGTGGATGTCTTCCTGAGCGAAGCGAATCCTTACTTTTGGACGAGCAGAGTCGAAGGACCCCTTCGTTGCGCCTTCCTCTCGGCAATCGTGCCTTTCCAGCGAGGTCGTTATGAATAGATTCCAATCCCGCAAAAAGAGTATTGCTGTCATCCAGATGTTAGCTCTCTGCTGCCTGTCTTCTCTGCTCGCGACCGCGCAAGCCCAACCTGCACCCCCACCCCCGGCGAAGACCTCAGCGGCAGTTGCTCCCGTCGGAGCGCGCGCCTTTGCCACTCCTGACGCGGCTGCGGATGCACTCATCAAGGCCGCCGGTGACTTCAACGTCGACGAACTTCTGGCGATCCTGGGCCCCGAAGGCAAAGACATTGTGGCCTCCAAAGACACCGTGCAGGACAAGAACCATGCCGAGCAGTTCGCAAAAGACGCCGCGGCCAAGAAGACAGTCGAAATCAGCAAGACCAATCCCAATCGCGCCACACTCATCGTCGGCGACAACAATTGGCCGCTTCCTGTGCCGCTCGTGAAAGTCAACGGCAAATGGTACTGGGACGCCAAGCGAGGTAAGCAGGACATCCTGTATCGCCGCATCGGCGCCAATGAGCTCGACGCCATTACCGTTTGTCGCGGCTACGTCTCAGCCCAAATCGAGTATGCGTCCACGGTTCACGACGACTCCGGCATCAACCAGTACGCCCAGAAGATCATCAGCACCCCCGGCAAGCAGGATGGTCTTTACTGGAAAGATGCTGATGGCAACTCCGCCGGTCCCATCGGTGAACCAGTCGCCAAAGCGCTAGAGGAGGGGTACAGCTCCAAAAAGGAAGGCTTCCACGGCTACTACTTCAAAATCCTCAAGGGTCAGGGGCCGAATGCTCCTAACGGCGCCATCAACTACGTCATCGAAGGGGTCATGATCGGCGGCTTCGCTCTCGTCGCTGTGCCTGTCGAGTATCGCGTTACCGGCGTGAAGACGTTCATCGTCAACTATGACGGTGTCGTCTACCAGAAGGACCTCGGCCCGAACTCGCTGGAAATCGTCAAGAAGATGGAGCTGTACAACCCCGACAAAACCTGGGTCGCGACGTATGACGCATGGCCCGAGAGCGTCGAATACGGCGACAGCAGCGAATAATTGGGTGCCCCACCCTTGTCCGCGTTGTTTGCGGACAGGGTGGGACTCAAAGTCTCTAACGGGCGTCACCCTGAGCGAGGACGCGCCGAAGCGAGCGCGTCCGAGTCGAAGGACCTGTTGTTTGACCGGATGCTGTTGTTCTGACCCTGTACTCAAAACTGAAATCCATGGCCGATACTCACTCTGACCGCCCCACCATCTCCGCCGAGCAGGCTCTGCAGCGCCTCATCGAAGGCAACGAGCGCTTTCTCCGGGGTGAAGCCCATTTCCCCACCGTCTGCAAAGAGACCCTCGCCGATCTGGCCAGGGGGCAGAAGCCGTACGCAACCATTTTGGGTTGCAGCGACTCGCGTGTTCCGCCTGAATTAGTCTTCGACGCCAACTTTGGCGAGCTGTTTATCGTTCGCGTCGCCGGTAATGTTGTTTCCGCCGAAGTCATGGGCAGCTTGCAGTACGCCGGCTCGCATCTGCACACTCCATTGTTCGTCGTGTTGGGTCACCAGGGATGCGGAGCCGTGCAGGCAGCTCTCACCACCAAGCTGCACCGCACCCAGCACAAATCGCGCATTCAGATTCTGGTGGACAGCATCGAGCCCGGACTCTCTCAGCCCGACAGGCATCTCTCTGCAGATGTGCAGCTCGAACAGGCGGTGGAAGAAAACGTTCGCTGGTCGATCGGCCAGCTGCTCGCCACTCCAGAAGGCAAAGCGGCGGTCGAAGAAGGCCGCGCACACATCGTGGGAGCGGTGTACGAAATCACCACCGGCCTTGTCCGCTTCCTTCGGTAACTCACGAAAACCGGCATGCCTCTGTAGTTCATCCGCTAGACTGCTGAGAATAATTGCTCTGTTGATGTAAATTGCTCAAGGTTCACCTTTGGGCTATCTGCTTCGCGTGAATGCTTTACCGGCGTGGTATAAACGGGGAAAAATCATAGCTATTTCGTGCGGCTGAGTCTGCAAAGAGGAGGCATCATCATGGGCCAAAGCTTTCCACGTCGCTCATTTTTTAAATCTGGATTCCGCGGCATCATGGCAGTCGCTGCCGGAAGTCTTGCCGGCTTTGAGATACCCGCATTTGCCACGGATCCTCAGCAGCCCCAGCTACCCAAAGGCATCGCCCTGACCAAAGAGTGGCAGGAAACGCTGACCGCAGAGCAGATTATCGACCTCGCCAAAAAGGGCAACCAACGCTTCGCGAGCGGGCAACCTATCCAACGTGATTACGTGGCAGACATGAAGGCCACCAAGAAAGGACAGTATCCCGCCGCTATCGTGCTGAGCTGCATCGACTCACGAGCTCCGGCCGAAATTATCTTCGATGCTGGTATCGGCAACATCTTCAATGCGCGGGTTGCCGGCAACATCATCGACGCGGACTTGGCGGGAAGCGCCGAGTACGCCTGCAAGGTTGCAGGATCCAAGGTCATGTTGGTGATGGGGCATACCAGTTGCGGCGCCGTAAAGGGAGCCATTGATCAAGTCCAGCTCGGAAACCTTACGCAACTGGTAGAAAAGATACGTCCCGCCGTCGACGCGTTGCACGATTTTCCCGGCGAACATAGTTCCCATAACCTGGCCTACGTGGATGCGGTGGCGACCAAAAACGTGCAGCTCACCGTCGAGAACGTTCGCAAGATGAGTCCCATCCTGGCCAAGTTGGAGCAGGACAAACAAATCATGATTCTGGGTGCAATGTACAACATCGCGACCGGCAAGGTTGAGTTTCTGTCGTAAGCAGTGCAATCACCTGATACAACAGCCTTCTTCTGCAGCCGGGCTTGGGTGAATTGATGGACGTCGAAATCCACGGATTCCGTATGCACTACGACGTCTTCGGAGATGCCGGGTCGCCGCTCCTGTGGCTATCTGGCTGGACAGGCACGGGCGCTGATTGGAAGTTCGTTTTCCAGGATGTTACAGCAGGATTTCAGATCATCGGCGTAGATCTGCGCGGGAATGGAGCGTCTTCAGGTTTCGAAGGCACTCATCGATTTCAGCAATCGGCTCGCGACGTTTTCGCGCTGCTTGACCACTTGGGCATCAAACGGGTTAAGGCAATCGGCTTGAGCGGAGGCGGCATCGCATTACTCCACATGGCAATTCAGCAGCCGGAACGGATCGACGCCATGGTTCTCGTCAGCGTGCCGCCGTATTTTCCAGAGCAGGCCCGCACGATCCAAAGGGCATTCTCGTTTGAGGCACTGCCGGAACCCGAGCGAACAAGGATGCGAGAACTTTGTTGCGGTGGGGAGGATCAGATCGCATGGCTGATGGAGCAAACACATAAGATGGCGGAGTCGACCGATGACGTCGTTTTTAGTCCCGAAACGCTGCATCGGATCAAAGCCCGAACGTTGATCGTTTTCGGGGATTCCGACCCTCTCTACCGCGTAGAACTCGCCTACGAGCTGCAAAACGAAATTCCAAATTCGTCGCTATGGATCGTCCCGAAACGTGGGCACGGCGCGATTTTCGGTCCACATGCAGCTCAGTTTGAAGAAACTGCTACTGGCTTTCTGACTTGCACAAGGTGACGGCGGGGGAACTCCTATCTAATACACACTCACCAGTGCCTTGTCACACTTCAAATGTGATCTCTGTCCTTGTTCCTCCCCTCCTCCTCCCTTAAACTCAGCACCGAGACGATGAGGAAGAGCTGTCTCCAACGAGAGAACAGCCTGCAATTCCGATCTTCGTACGTGCTTCGAGCTGTCATGGGTACTGTTGGATCTCGCTTTTCTGCCTATTTCCCCGCCGATACCTCGGTTCACCCTCCGGAATTTCCCCGTAACTCTTTTGTTAAGAGGAATTTGCCTGTAAGTCCAACGGCGAGAGGAATTTACCGCCCAAAATTCTGTATCCCCAATGAATTGAGGATTTTACAAAAAAGAGGGAGGGGGAGGGGGCCGTCCACGCCTGGCGCCATCCAGATTAGGAAATTGATAGCCGCGTTTACACTGGACGAGTACGAAGGATTGCCTCTTGACCGAACGTCTCTACTACAACAACCCGTCACTGCTCGAGTTCGAGGCCACGGTGACCGGCGTCGAAGATCGCGGCGAGCAGGCGGTTGTGACGCTGGACCGGTCGGCTTTCTATCCCACCAGCGGCGGACAGAACTTCGACACCGGAGAGATGTATTCGATCGCCAACGGCTCCCGCTTGCGCGTCATTGACGTTCAGGAGCAGGCGCAGACGGGCGAAGTCCTTCATGTCGTCGATTGTCCGCCGGGCTGGCTCAGGCCGGGCGTGCCAGTTCGTGGTGACGTGGACACGGCCCGCCGCCGCGACCACATGCAACAGCACACCGGCCAGCACGTGTTGTCGGCAGGGTTCGAGAAGTTGTATGGATTCGCAACGGTTTCATTCCATATGGGCGATGAGTCATGCACGATTGATCTGGCGACGGAAAAGGTGACGGCAGAACAAATCGAGGCGGCGGAGCGGTTGACCAACGAGGTGATCGCCGAAGACCGCCCGGTGAGAATTCTGTATGCGACGGCGGACGAAGCGCGAAGCATGGGTGTTCGCAAGATTCCTCCAGCAGAGCGCGAGAGGCTGCGGCTCATCGAGATCCAGGACTTCGACCTCAACGCGTGCGGCGGCACCCATGTGCACAGCACCGGACAAATCGGTGCGATCCTGCTGCGCAAGACCGAGAGAGTAAAACAGGGCGTGCGAGTGGAGTTCGTCTGCGGCCTGCGCGCGGTGCTGACGGCACGCAAGGACTTCCGCGCACTGACGGAAGCTTCGCAGGTGTTCTCAACCCATATCTGGGAGATTGGCCAACAGGCGAAAAAGTCTCTGGAGGAAATCAAGAACTTACAAAAAGCGCAGCACCGGCTGCTCGAAGAAGTGGCCGCGTTGCAGGCGGCAAGCATGCTGCGTGTGGCGGAGGCGTATCCGGCGGGCATCGGGCAGAAACTGGTTGTCGAATTTCTCGCCGAGCGGGACCTTGAGTTCATCCGCCTGCTGGCGCAGAAGCTGGTGCGCCTGGAGAAATCAACGACATTGCTCGCATGCGGCGGCCAGCAGCCCGCACTGGTGTTCGCGCAGACGCCGGGACTCGGGAATGACATGGGCGCGCTCATGAAGGCAACGATGCAAAAGCTGGGAACGCGCGGCGGCGGGAATCGCGACATGGCGCAAGGCGGTGCACCCGATGCAGCCAGCGCCGAGCAGGCGCTGCGGGAGGCTGCGGCCGCGATACGATAGGGCCGCGCAACGGACACGGATGTTGGACTCCAAGCTCATTCTCGTCACTGTTCTGATCCGCCTCGGCGTGGCCGCGGCGATCAGCAGCGTGCTGGTGCGCGCGCGCCGCTTCCGCGTCTTGCTGTTCAAAGAAGAGCGCACGCTGGGCGAGAAGATCGAAGTCGTCCTCATTGTCGGCATCCCCATCGCCCTCGGCGTGTTGGTGCGAGGATGGGTGCGGAACTTCTACGCGGCCGACATCACCTTTGAAGGCGCAATCCTGATGGGCGTGATCGGCGGGCGATTGGCAGGAACGATGGGCGGCCTTCTGGTTTCCCTTCCCGCTCTTCTGCTGGGAGAGTGGCTGGCGCTGCCGATGAATATTCTCGCAGGCTTTCTGGCGGGCGTGCTTCGACACGTCGCGTCCGAGCGCGAGGCAGTGTGGTCGTTCTCTCCGCTGTTTGACCTGAATATTTATCACTGGATGCGCCGCAGCATCCGGAAATCACTCATCGACTGGCAGACATCGTTTTTCCTGCTGATTCTGGTGCTGGAATTTCTGCGCATCCAGTTGCATCGCATGTTTCCGCGCCGCATCTTCGCGCTCGATAGCGATAACTGGTGGGTGGAACTGGCGATTTACGCCGGCACCGTCATGACCGTCGCGGTTCCGCTGAAAGTGCTCAATAACGTCCGCATCGAGATGAAACTCGAGCAGCAAGAACGACTGCTGTTGCAGACACGCATGGCAGCTCTGCAAAGCCAAATCAATCCGCACTTTCTGTTCAACACCCTGAATTCGGTGTCGTCGCTGGTGCGGCGAGATCCCGATTCTGCGCGCGAGATGATTGTGAAGCTCAGCAACATCCTGCGACGACTGCTGCGAAAAGGCGAATCGTTTGCTCCCCTGCGCGAGGAGATGGAATTTCTTGACGACTATCTCGACATTGAAGTAGTGCGATTTGGGCGCGACAAGCTGAAAATCCACAAAGAACTTGAGCCGAGTTCGCTCGACCACCTGGTGCCCAGCATGATCCTGCAGCCGCTGGTGGAAAATGCCGTGAAGCACGGACTAGCCGACAAACTGGAAGGCGGCAATATCTTTCTGCGCAGCCGCGCGGCCGACGGACGCATCATGATCGAGGTTGAGGACGACGGCGTCGGCATGCCGCTATCGGGCGCGGGCAGTTCGTCAGGCACAGGCATCGGAATGCTCAACGTATCCGAGCGCCTGCAGGTGGTGTACGGCGACGCGGCCGAGATCACAGTGGAGAGCCAACCCGGGCGCGGAACTCTGGTGCGCCTCATGCTGCCGATTCTGCTGGCGGAAGAAATGGGAGGCTCGGTGGCCGGGGCGCTTTACGAGGCTCGCTCCAGCACTTCGCGGTAATAGTCCTCGTACATGGGAATGATTTTGCTGGCGCAGAAACGTGACTGCGCACTGGCCCGCGCGGATACCCCCATGTCTTCGAGACGCTCGCTGTCGGAGAGAATGTCGATAGCATACGCCGCCATTGCGTCAACATCGCCTACCGCCGCCAAAAAGCCGGTTTTGCCGTGCTGGATAACTTCGGGAACTCCGCCGGCGTTGGTCGCGATGGGCACGACTTGGCAGGCCATCGCTTCCAGCGCCGCGAGTCCAAAGGATTCGAGCTGGCTGGGAAGCAGCATAACGTCGGCGACGGGGAGCCTTTCATAAATGCGGTCCTGCTTGCCGAGGAAGCTGACCTTGTCGTGGATTCCCTTCTCCACGGCGAGCCATTCGGCTCCGGCGCGCTCGGGCCCGTCGCCGATCATCAGCAAGCGCGCCGGAATCTTGTTCTGCACGCGATCAAAGATTTCGATGACATCCAGCACACGCTTGACGGGCCGGAAGTTCGAGAGATGCACCAGAATTCGCTCCTCGGCTTTTGCATAGTCCGCGCGGCGTTGCATGACTTCCGGCTTGCGGTGATACATGTCGCAGTTGACGAAGTTCGGAATGACTTTGATTGGGTTGGTGATCTCGAACACTTCGAGCGTGCGACGCGCGAGATACTGCGAGATAGACGTAACTCCGTCGCTCTGTTCAATGGAGAAGCGCGTGATCGGCAGATACGACGGATCTGAGCCAACGAGCGTTATGTCGGTGCCGTGCAGCGTTGTGACATACGGCAAATGGCGACTCTTGCGATGACGGTCGCAGGCAAGCATCTGGCGAGCCAGCATGGCGCTGACTGAGTGCGGAATTGCGTAGTGCACGTGCAGCAGATCGAGTTCGAGGACCTCGGCGATTTCGGCCATGCGTGTGGCCAGAGCGAGATCGTAAGGAGGATATTCGAAGAGCGGATACCGCGAGACTTCAACCTCGTGGTAGTGAATATTGGGCTCGGCTTCGGTGAGCCGAATAGGCTGCGAATAGGAGATAAAGTGAATCGAATGACCGCGGCGGGCAAGCTCGAGTCCGAGCTCGGTGGCGACGATACCGCTGCCACCATAGGTTGGATAACAGGTTATTCCGATTTTCATTGTGAGCCGTCGTCGAATGCTTATGCGAGCGTGGTCCGGCGAACTGCAAACCAGCACATTGGATGGATTGTACGCGGCGAGGATTCATCGGGCCGTCACTTGCCATTGCAGAATGGTCTGGCCGCGCAAAAGCAAAAGGCTCGCCGCTGCGAGCGCCAACAGGGAATTTCCGCAGCTACCCGAGATTCAGGGCCCGCTTGAACGAGCCGCGATCGTTCTTGATCTTTTCCTGCAGTAGCATGATGGCGTAGATAAGCTGTTCCGGGCGAGGTGGACAGCCCGGAACATATACATCGACGGGGATCCACTGATTAACGCCTTGTACGAGCGCGTAATTATTGAAGACGCCACCTGAGGTCGCGCAGGCACCCATCGAAATGACCCACTTGGGTTCCGGCATCTGCTGATAGAGTTCTCGAATGACCGGCGCCATTTTGTTGGAGACGCGGCCGGCAATGATCATCAGGTCCGACTGGCGAGGCGAAGGACGAAAGACCTCGGCGCCAAAGCGTGCAATATCGAAACGCGACGCGCCCATCGACATCATTTCGATAGCGCAGCAGGCGAGGCCGAACGTCATGGGCCAGATGGAGTTCTTGCGCACCCAGTTGACGACATTATCGAGCGATGCGAGGATCACGCCTTCGTGCTGCTGTCCACCGAATGCGGCGCGCAGGGCCTGGGCCCGCTCGTTGAACTCGCCACCCAGGTTGTCGGATCGCTCCGTGCCGGTTTCGGGGTTCTCGAACTTTGAGACTGGGGAACTCATAGCGACATTATACCTATTGGGTTGGATGGCTCCGTGCGCGGGATCGATTCACTCGGTGACTTGGACTTCCGGTGTCACGGGGAGCTGAAAGACTTCTCCATGCGGACGATGGTCATGGTCAAGCCGCCGTCCAGCGGCACTTCAATGCGCTCGACCTCGTGGTAGCCATGCGCGGTATAGAGAGGTATGCCAGTCAGCGTTGAACCCATTTCGGCGCGGCTGAATCCCTCCGCCAAAGCGGCCTGCTCGCACTTCCGCATCATGGTGCTGCCGATGCCGCGGCGTTCCCATCCGGGCCGCACAAAGAACGCCCGGATCTTCGCTGCGTCAGTAGCCGGATTGAGCAGTTCCGGCTCGCGCGTAGGACTATGCTGGTCGCCTCCGAAGAGAGTGCGGCGACGACTCCATCCTCCGCAGGCCACGATTTGCCCCTCCGTCTCGACGACGTAGTAGCTCTCGTCGCGGATGAGCTGCGTATCGGTCCCGTACACGATGCGCGTGGCAGCTTCGCGCTGCGCGTCGGAATAGTCGCTGGCTTGCAATTGCCACACCGACTGCGCGATCAACTCCTGCAGCGAAGGCAGGTCGTCCATCGTGGCGAGGCGAATGGTGAATGTTGGAAGAGGATTCTTCATCACCGCCGCAGCTTCTACGGTATCAGCACTACTTTGCCAAACTGCTCGCGGTTGGCGAGGTACTCGTGCGCGGCCCGCGTTTCGCTGAGCGGAAACGTCTTGTCCACCACCGGCTTCAGTCTCCCTGAGAAGACGTGCTTGAGCACTTCATCGATCTCACCTTGGCCGCCCATGTACGAGCCGAAGAATGAGAGCTGACGCGCAAAGAGTACCCTTAAATCGAGCGAGGCGTCGTAGCCAGTGGTGGCGCCGCAGGTGACGAGCGTCCCACCATACTTGAGCGACTTAATGCACTCTGCCCATGTTGCAGTTCCCACGTGCTCAAAGACGATGTCGACGCCGCGGCGGTTCGTGATCTTCTTCACTTCGTCAGAAATCTTCTGCTTGTAATGGTCGAAGGTGTAGTCCGCCCCGAGTTCCCTGGCTTTAGCCAGCTTGTTATCGTCGCCGGCGGTCGTGATGACCGTGGCGCCGAGCATTTTACAGATCTGGATGGCCGCTGTACCGACTCCGGAACCGGCGCCCATGACGAGCACGGTCTGCCCGGCGCGCAGCTTTGCATTGCCTACCAGCATGTGCCATGCCGTAAGGAACACCAGCGGCACGGCTGCTGCATCAGTAAAGCTCAGCGAATCGGGAATAGGAATGACGCTCACTCGCGGTACAGCAATCAGTTCACAGTTTCCGCCTTCTGCGTTGTTGCCCAAGACAGCGAACTGCGGACAAAAGTTCTGGCGCCCCGTATTGCACATCTCGCAGTGACCGCAGAACAACATTGGCGACAACAAGACGCGAGTACCGGGATTCAAGCCAGTGATGTACTCGCCGCACTCAGCGATTTCGCCGGCTATGTCGCTGCCGAGAATGTGCGGCAGTTTGACGTTTGGCAGTCCTTTGCGCACCCAGAGATCGAGGTGGTTCAAGGCACAGGCGCGGACGCGGATGAGGACATGATCCTTGCGCAACTCGGGATCAGGCGCATCTTCGTACTGGAGGACTTCCGGTCCACCAAATTCATGAATGCGGACGGCTTTCATCGGTACTCCTAGCATCAACCATGTTAGATCGCAGCAAGAAACCCTTGAATCTAAAGGTTCGGGCGGCTTGCCTGCAAGCACGCAAATCGGCTGTCTTTGACTTGCCGTGTGTGGCCGCGAATAATTGCACGAAACGGGCTTCGGGATGGACATTTACGAGCAAATCGTCGAGTTGAGACGCCAGGGACGCCGGGGCGCCGTCGCGACGATCACCACTGTTCGCGGCTCGATCCCTTCGTTTCAGACAGCGAAGATGCTGGTGCGCGACGACGGATCGATCGCCGGCACGATCGGCGGGGGCTGCGTGGAAGCCGAAGTTTGGCAGGCAGCTCGCGAGGTGATGGAAGAAGAAAAACCCCGCACGCTGAGCTTTAACCTCAACAACAATCCGAAATACGATACAGGCCTGGTTTGCGGGGGCACGCTGGAGGTCTTCATCGAACCTGTTCTGCCACCGGCCGTTCTGTACGTCTTTGGCGCGGGACACGTCGCCTACAACCTCTACAAGGTTGCAATGATCGCCGGATTCGAAGTGATCGTCATCGATGACCGCGAAAGCTATGCCAACCGCGAGCGCTTCCCCGAGGCGCGAGAGCTAATTGTTGAAGACTTTGGGCGCGCGACGCAGCGTCTCACCGTCCCGGAGTGGGGGTACATCGTCATCGTGACGCGCGGACACCGCGACGACATGCGCGTTTTGCGCTGGGCAGTCAATCTGAATGCGCGCTATCTAGGAATGATCGGCTCGCGGCGCAAAACGATCTCCATCTTCAAGGAACTCGAGTTGGAAGGCATCGCGCCGGAGAAATTTGCGGACGTGCATGCGCCCGTGGGACTGGAAATTGGAGCGGTTACTCCCGAAGAGATAGCAGTCGCGATTGTGGCCGAGATGATTGCCGTCAGGCGACGTGCTGTGCCTAACGCCGCAAGCAAGGCCTTTTCTTACTCAGTTCGGCAAACTCCAGCCGGCGATGCACAGGACGCGGTCGAGCAAACGGACGACAACTCGTAACAATTCATTCGCAAACTGGCGGCGCGTTCCGCGCTTTGGTATCTTCGAGCCATGGCACAAGCTGCCAGCATTTGTGGCGTGATACTTGCCGCCGGAGCTTCCGTGCGCATGGGGCGCGACAAGGCCCTGCTGCCGTGGCCTCCTGTGGCACCCGGCGCGCCCGCCGTCAACACTCTACTGGGCGCGATGATCGACTTGCTGCAAGGTTATTGCGACCTGGTGCTCGTTGTCGCGGGTCAAAATGTCGAACATCTGCAGCCGGTTGTCGATGCCCATGGTGCGTTCCTCGTGATCAACTCCCGTCCGGAGCGCGGGCAGTTCAGCTCCATTCAAGTGGGCATGCAGGAAGTGCTGAACCGCGGCCGTGACGCGGCCTTCCTTGCACTCGTTGACCGGCCGCCGGTGCTGCCGGGCACGTTGGATGCATTGCGCGAAGCGTTTCTCACGGGTGGGCCGGGTATCTGGGCGGTCGCGCCCGAACTGGCGCGGCAAGGAAGCACGATACATGGCCATCCGATTCTCGTCGGCCGAGACATGCTCGAAAAATTTCTGCGCGCGCCTGCGGATACGAACGCGCGCGACGTGCTGCACCAGCACAGGGAGCACATTGTTTACGTGCCGGTTGACGACGAAAGGGTCGCTGCGAATATCGACACCCGCGACGACTACGAACGGCTGCTGCGATCTGGAACGATTAGCGCGGAGACCACGTTTTGAACCAGGGGAAATTGCAGGACCGAGCCTCGCAGTTCCGCGAGACAGTGCTTGCGTGTCATCCGCAGATCGCGGTGTTTGATTGTGACGGCACCCTGTGGAGCGGCGACGCGGGACGCGACTTCTTCTATTGGGAGATCGAGCGCGGCATCCTAGGGCGAGACGTGGCCGAGCCGATGCTGGAGCGCTACCGGTCGTATGAACTGGGCATTATCGACGAGCTGACGATGTGCGGCGACATGGTAACGATGAACCACGGGCTGTACGTCGAGCAGCTCAGTGCCGCAGCGCGGGAGTTCTTCGACGAGCTGGTGGCACCGCGGGTCTTTGACGACATGCGCGAACTGACTTTACGCCTGGCAGAGGAAGGCTGCGAAATCTGGGCCGTGTCTTCGACGAACAACTGGGTGGTAGAAGCAGGAGTCGAGCGGTTTGGAATTCCCCGAGAACGAGTCTTAGCGGCGTGCGTTCACGAACGAAACGGGCGCACGACCGACCGGCTGCTTCGCGTCCCGACGGATGAACTCAAAGTGACGGCGATTCGCGAAGTCATTGGCAAACCTGTGGACCAGGTCTTCGGAAACTCCGTACATGACCAGGCGATGCTGGAAATCGCGCGGCAGGCTTTCGTAGTTAACCCGAACGCCGACCTCTTCGAAGTCGCCAAATCGCGAAATTGGCCGGTGTACTGGCCGGAGGGCAGCGCACCGGTTGCGCGGTAATGGCCAGTTTCGCCCGGTCGCATTATTTCGGCGAGTAGGCAAAGAGATTGCTTTCGATCTCGTCCTCGGAGAGTGCGAAGAGATCGATCCAGCCTTCCAGCGGAAGTGAATCGGCGGGCAACTGCTCGCGCCAAAGCGAAAAACGAAGCCGGATGCGACTGCCGTGCTTTGCCCCAATCACGGCAAACGGCACGCGTATCTCGAAGATTTCGCCGATGGCTACTTCAACCCCGTTGGTTCCGCTAGTTCCGTTGTTGGCGGAATATCCGGCCAGACGATTGCGCTCGCTGCCGTTCGTCAGCACCCAACTCAATACCCGTCGCTCCTGAGCGTCCACCACCAGACGATACGAGTCAGCGGGTGCATTGCGATCTTGTGCGTCATGGCGAACCTCGAGGTTAACCACAATTTGATACGGCCCCTCCGGCAGTGCGCCCCGGTAAAAGTCCAGGCGGCCGGAAACGGAGTGGTCATTGAGTCCCGCGAAGGCGGCGTCGAGGAGGAATTGCTTGCCGTGCATTGCACTGGTGCGCTGATCGGAGGTGTAGCTGGCAGCACCCATCCACTCGAAGTAGCCGCTCACTTCTCCATCGACATAAGCATTCACGAATGCCGTCTGGGGATGGTAGCTGGGGCGCGTCACGCCACTTGCGATGGGAATAGTGAGTTCTTCCGGCGGGACGCTCTCCAGTGCTGTATAAACGTTCGAAAGATGCTTGCGGTAGAGTTCATCGAAATCGCGGTCATTGGCGGAGTGGTGCTCGGGGCCATACCACCAGTTCCAATCGCTGCCTTCGGCAATCATCAGCTCTTCCCAAGCCAACTTCCGCTGGGTCTCGGAGACGCGATCGGAATTGCGATCGTAATGCTCGCGCGCCTCAGCGAGCAGATCCCACGCCTTGTTGTCTTCAGGCGCGCCGATCCAGACATTGAAGTTGGCGTTGATCCACGAACCGGACACCAGATGACTGAGGCGGTTGACGTGCGCCTCATTCTGCCTCGCGATGGCCTCGCTGATCGTGACCGGTTCGATGCCCGGGTCGCGCTCCAGGCCCTCATAGAAACGCCGCAGGAACTCGCGTCCGGACTGCGGGTAGTACTCCCAGGCATTCTCCCCGTCGAGTATGATCGAGACGACAGCGTCTTTGCCGCGGTCCAGCAACGGTCGCGCCGATTCCCGAATGCTGTGGATCAGATGGTTGGCAGCATCCTGCGGCGGCATGCCCGAATAAACGAAGCCGATCAGGTCCGACAGCGTATGGTCCCGGAAGACCAGATTCATCTTCGTGCTTCCGCTCTCGTATCGATGCACGTTGTACAACATCTCGGCGCTGTCAGCGTGGAGGCGGCCGTGGCCGTCGCGCGAAAAGTTATAGCCCACACTTCGCGCCAGCACACCTTCGTCGGTCGCCATCCATCGGATGCCCTGTTTGGCAGCGATGGCGAGTACTTCGTCTGAGACACTGCCCTCGGATGGCCACAATCCAGCAGGCCGCACTCCAAATGTGCGCTCGTGCAGATCCAGAGCCCAGCGAATCTGGAGCGCTGCGTCCTCCGGCCGACGGAACCGCCGCGTAGGCAGCGTGAGTCCTGGCGTGGATTCGC
>Ga0335071_10000950_pt1 | contig 31272 bp, 29 predicted proteins | sample Lox_Sample_15_FD_206724 | JGI IMG/M metagenome (GOLD analysis project Ga0335071, IMG submission 206724) | Soil microbial communities from Loxahatchee National Wildlife Refuge, Florida, United States - Lox_Sample_1.5 | ecosystem: Environmental > Terrestrial > Soil > Wetlands | place: USA...
ATGCCTCGGAGAGCGGCGAATCGATCACCCGCTCCGCTCCGTACTTGTCGATCAAACCGACCGTGGCCCGGAATACCCCGCCGCGCTTGCCGACGTCCTCACCGACGACGAAAACGTTCGGATCGCGCTCCAGCTCCTCATCCAGGGCCAGCCTGACCGCATCCACGAGGGTCATCTCAGGCATGCTGGACCTCCTCGGCGTAGACGGGGAAAGCCGCATCCGCCGGTTCAGGATAAGGCGCGGCGGCGGCATCCGCCAGAGCCTGGTCGACTGCCGCTATGGCTTTCGATTCCAGCTCGTCGATCTCCGCCTTGGTCAGGTATTTTTGCGCCTGGAGGGTTCGCTGGGTGACCAACAGGGGGTCGTCTTTCTTATGTTCGTCCACCTCCTCGCGCGAGCGATAGCTGCGGTCGTCATCGTCGGAGGAGTGCGGCGTCAGGCGATAGGCGCGCGCCTCGATCAGGGTCGGACCCTCCCCGCTGCGCGCCCGGCTGACGGCCGTCTGCACGACCTCGTAGACCTTGAGCATGTCCGTGCCGTCGACGGTGACCCCGGGCAGGCCCAACCCACAGGCCTTATCTGCCGAGCTGGGGACGGCCATCTGTTTCTGGATCGGCTCGGAAATGGCGTAGGAATTGTTCTGGACAATGAAGATGATCGGCAGGCAATGGATGGCCGCCCAGTTGACGGCTTCGTACCATTCGCCCTGGGCGGTCGAGCCCTCGCCGATGGACGTGATCACGATCCGGTCTTCGCCGCGCATCTTGATTCCCAGGGCAATCCCGGCCGCGTGCAGATTATGCGAGGCGACCGGGGAGGAAAGGCTGACGACGTTGGCCCGTTTCAGGCTGAAATGGCTGGGCATCTGGCGGGCGCCTGAAGACGGCTCCCCCTTCTTTCCCATCAGTCCCAGCATGAACTCGTAAGGGGTCAAACCAAGCGCCATCATCATCGCCAGATCCCTATAATAAGGAGCGACCCAGTCGTAGCCTCGCTTGATTGCGTATGCTGCTCCGACCTGGGCCGCTTCCTGGCCGATCCCGGATATATGGAAGGCGATCTTGCCCTGGCGATGTAGCGCCCAGGCTCGCTCGTCTGTGCGCCGGGCGAGTAACAGGGTCCAATACATTTCCAAAAGGGTTTCTTTGGACAGGTCCATTCCCATCGCTCCTATTATGATAAATATTATCATAATAGGAGCGAAAATAAAAGGAGAGAGATCGCCGGCCCTAACGCAACTCTCACAAGGAATCATTCGTGGGACAAGATCAAGCCTTGTCCCACGAATGATCGGCGATCCACGCAGAATCGGCCTAAAAATCAAGTGAGGTGCAGATCCATGACCTGGCGGAAGTGATACCCATAGATGGCCAAGGTGATCGCCAGGGGGAAAAGTTTTGGCTTTCGCAGCAGCGTCCACAGGAGGAGATTCCAGTACTGCAGGCGCTCCTTGCCGATGATCCCAAGGCGGACCACTGAGCGCAGGAAGGCCCGGAAATATTCGGCGTTGATCGGATTGGTGATCTTGGGGGCCTTGTATTCCCGCAGGAACGTCTTGACCCGGGCATAGTAATTCTTGGGGGCGTACAGGGTCCGGACGACCGCCCGGTAGCCTTCCTGGAGCAGGTCGATCTTCATCTTCGGAACGATGTTCGTCTCGCCATCCACGTTGTCGCCCGAGAAGCTGCCGATCAACCGTCCATCTTCTTCCATCCGTTTGTAGAGCCGCGTCCCGACCGGCGCCTGGAGCAAACCAACCATGGCAGTGACGATTCCGCTCTTCTGGATGAAATCCACCTGGCGCTGGAAGGTGGAAGGGGTATCGCTGTCGAAACCGATGATGAATCCGCCCTGGACCTGCAGGCCGGCGCGTTGGATCTTCTTGACATCCGCGTTCAGGTCGCGATGCAGGTTCTGTTTTTTATTGCACTCTGCCAGGCTGTCATCGTCGGGGGTTTCGATCCCGATAAAGACGGTATCGAAACCGGCCTGGACCATCTGGTCCATGAGGCGATCATCGTCAGCGATATTAATGGAGATCTCGGTATTGAATGGCATACCCTTTTTGCCCTTGCGCCATTCGATCAACGCGGGCAGGAGGTCCTCCCGCAGGTGTTTTTTATTTCCGATCAAGTTATCGTCCACGAAGAAGACCGGTTCGCGCCAGCCGAGGTCATAAAGGCCATCGAGCTCGCGCAGGATCTGGGCAGACGTCTTGACCCTTGGCAGGTGACCATACAGCGAGGTGATATTGCAAAACTCGCAGTCGAACGGACAGCCGCGCGAGTACTGGATCGACATGGTGGCGTATCGCTTCCGGTCGGCCAGCTCCCAGAGCGGGGCCGGGGTTCGGGAGATGTCCGGGAAATCCGTCGATGTATACATATGCTGGGGATGACCGGCCTCCAGGTCCCGCAGGAAAGGCTCAAGGGTCACCTCGGCTTCGTTCAACACGAAGTGGTCCACGTCCGGGAAGCTCCCGGGCTCGGCCGTGAAGAGCGGCCCTCCGGCAACCACCTTCAGGCCGGCGGCTTTGCAGCGGGCGATCACCTGGAAAGTCGACTTTCTCTGGACAGTCATGGCGCTGATGAACGCATAATCCGCCCAGGCCAGGTCCCGGTCCCTGAGCTTGCGAACGTTCAAGTCCACCAGGCGTTTTTCCCATTCCGACGGGAGCATGGCCGCCACGGTCAGGAGGCCCAACGGCTCGGTGGAGGCCTTCTTGCGAATGAATTTCAGGGCATGCTTGAAGCTCCAAAAGGTATCAGGAAATTCCGGATAGAGCAGAAGGATTTTCATGGGTATCTCCAAAGTAACTTCTAAATGATGTCAACACAAGCGTCACCCGATCAAGTGGTCCTGTGAGCGGGAAAAGAAATCCTCGGATTCCTCCCTTCAAAATAGCTTGATTTGCATTATAGGCAGGAAACCCTCAAGAATCATTTTTGATAGAGGACGGATAGGAAACGGATAGCTAATTCCCCCACCAGGCAGCAACAGTTAAAATGACCGAAATTTCCGGACTCCCTTGGATACTTCAGGCTCCCCCATTTACTCATTCCCCGCCAGGCGATTCCAGGCGTTTACGCCTGGACGACCGGGAGGGTCAACAGGGCATGGGGTACGATCAGGACCTCACAAGCCAGACCCAATTCACCTGCCGCGTGCGCCAATGCCTCTTCCATCGTCTCCGCTGGAATCATTTTACAGTCGGCGACGAGATCCGGGAATCGACTGCCGACGATCACGACTTTTGCCCCTTCCAGCACCTTCGCCATGACAAATGCACGCTGTTGCCCGGGAGGGTAGCCGTTCTTTCGGGCATCCTCGAGGATGGAATGGATCGTCGGGGCATTCCGCATTGCGGCCAGGAAGCGCTGCTCGCCAACACCCTGCCCGGCGCCTTCGTCGCATCGCGCCGGAATGATGAAATACCCGCCCGGCCGGACAACCGGGGTCGGGGCAAAAAACAGATACGAGGGGGCGCGGCTGGCCTGATAGAGATTGACATCCTTCGGCGAGCCGACCCCGCCGATCGCGATATCCACCTGGGATGGAATCGGCACCTCATAGACCGATTTGGCAAACGACACAAGCTGGCGGTGGGCAAATACCGGATCGCCAGCGGCTACGCGCAGGACGCGTTTTTCGTCATCCTGGACCACGTTAACGATGAAATCGAGACCCGCTTTTCGCCCAACCTCCATGACGGCTTCCTGGAAGGGATTCCCGTCGATGCGGCCGAGCCGCGTGCCCGGGTGGTCGACGAAAGCCGGTCCGTGGGTGAAGGCGATCAAGGCTTCGCCGGCGGCGCCCACAGCCAGGGTCTTCGACCCGCCGGAATATCCGGCATACTGATGGGGTTCCACCACCCCAGTTGCAATCAGCAGATCGGCTTCGACGGCGGCTCGATGAAGCAGGATAGGAACTCCTCCAGTCGTCTTGCCAAGATCGACCAGTACTGTAGGGTTCTGCGGTTCGTTGTCGATCACCCGGTATCGCCGGACGACCTCCGCTCCCAGCTTGGCCACCTTCTCCACTTCCGTGGAAGGACGGTGCATCCCGACAGCGCAGAGCAGCGTAATATCTTCATCCTTGATCCCGGCCGAGGCAAGCTCGTCCAACATGGCCGGAACCATCAGGTGATCCGGGCAGCTGCGAGTGCTGTCTGTGAAAACGATGCAGACCGTCCTGGCTGATTTTGCAAGTTCCCTCAGGGGAGGCGTCCCGACCGGGCCGTCGAGGGCTTCTCGGATCGCTTGCTTGACGTCCGGGATGGGCGCGCCCGGCCTCGACACGGCAACGGTCGCGTGCATCGTCCCAGGCAGCCTGAACTCCAGGGTCGATTGACCATAAGGGACTCGATAGATTGGGCGTGAATCCGGGGAAGGCGAGGGATCCATTTTTTCTCCAGGAGGAAACGATAAAGGGCTGCTAGTATAAAGGATACAAAAGGCCGGTCCCGAAGACCGGCTCTTCTCATTTGTTCAAATAAACCTGGTTGGCTCCCCAGAATACCTGATGGACCTCGCCCGGATCGCCCAACAATTCAGGCAATATCAGCCTGAACTGGGAAGCGTCCCCACTGGTATAAAAGAGCAGCCGCCCCTGCCGGGTATTGTCCGACCGGGTTCCTGCAGCATCCAGCAGCCTGCCGGCCTGGCGGGCAACCGCAGGCGCCGGATCGATCACCCGCACCCCGGGCCCAACGATTTCCTGAATCAAGGGGATCACGAAAGGATAGTGCGTACAGCCCAGGACAACGGTATCGATACCTTCCGCGAGCATCGGCTGCAAGGCGGATTCCAGGATCGCCCGTGTTTCGACATTATCCAGCTGCCCCCGCTCAATCTGCTGGACCAGACCAGGGCAGGTGCTTTGGAGAAGGGTAACGTTGCCGGCGAACCTTTCGACGACCGAGGCGTACAGGGCGCCCTGGAAGGTCGCCGGAGTGGCCAGCACGGCAACTACGCCGCTTTGGGTGGTTTCGGCAGCCGGTTTGACAGCCGGCTCCATACCGACGATAGGCAGATCGGTGAATTTATCCCGAAGGTAGTGAAGGGCAGCCGCCGAAGCGGCGTTGCAAGCAACCACGACCAGCTTAACGTCCTGCCCAATCAGAAAGCGGACGATCCCTTCCGAAAAGGCCTGGACCTCTTCAACCCGCCGCGGGCCATAAGGAACGTGACCCTGGTCGCCAAAATAGACCACGGACTCGCCCGGCATCTGCCGGCGGATCGCCCGCAGGACGGAAAGCCCCCCCACTCCCGAATCAAAAATCCCGATCGGCCGGTCCGAACTCATCGATTCTCCTTACAACGGTCGGCTGCTTCCACGAAAGCCTTGAAGAGCCGCCGCGCGGCAGGTTGATCAGGAAGGCACTCCGGGTGCCACTGGACGCCAATCCCGAACGGATGACCCGTCAATTCGACCGCTTCGACCAGTCCATCCGGGGACCAGGCGACGGGCATGAGCGCAGGCGGTAACTCCTTCGCCCCCTGGTGATGCAGGCTGTTCACGGAAAGCCGGATCTCGCCCAGAGCCTGCGCCAGCCGGGACCCCTGCGTTACATTGACGGGATGAGCCAGGTAATCGCGAGGATGGTTCTTCTCATAATCGTGCTCCAGGGCGCCCGGGAATTGATCCGGGAGATGGGTATACAACGTACCACCCAGGCCGACGGTTACCACCTGGAAGCCCCGGCAGATCCCCAGGAACGGTTTTTTTCGATCCACCGCGCCCGAAAGCAGGGAAAATTCGACCGCGTCCCTTTCCGGATCCACGTCCCCGATCTTCGGGTGAGGCTGGCCGCCAAAGCGTTCCGGAGCAATGTCGCCGCCGCCGGTAAGCAGGATACCGTCCAACCTGGTGTAAAGTTCCCGGCTCGCCGCATCGGACAGGCCGGGGGGAACCAAAACGGGCACGCCTCCCGCCTCAGTCACCGCAAACAGGTACGACTCCATCAACGCAACAATCGGGCTGTCCTTGCCATTCAGCCCACGATAAGCTGTCAAGCCGATCACTGGTAAAGTCATTCCTGCTCCTATAAAAGAGAAAAGGGCGCAGCACCATGGCTGCACCCTTTTATTGTACACGCTTTTGGGCCTACTCGAATTTCTGCTTCAAGTGGGCCTTCTTGCCCGTCAGCCCGCGCAGGAAATAGAGCTGCGCCCGGCGGGTATGGGTGTGACGCTCCACCACGACCTTGTCGATGCGCGGGGAGTGCAGCAGGAAAGTCCGCTCCACGCCGATCCCGTTCGAGGCAGTCCGGCGGACCGTGAAGTTCGAGTTGTTGCCGCCCTTGCGCATGCGGATGACGGTACCCTTGAACTCCTGGATGCGCTCGCGATCGCCTTCCTTGATGCGGACGTGCACACTTACCTGGTCACCGGGATTCAGATCGGGGATATTCGGGTTCTTGGTGGTGTTGAATTCTTTGTTCAAGTCGATCATTTTATGTCTTCCTTCTTGAATATTCTAAGCATACCTTGTGGCGCGGGGCGAGATTATAACATGCGTCAGGGAAGGAGGCAAGGACAAATTTCGAGTATAATTCCGGCGCCCGCCCCTGTAGCTCAATGGATAGAGTAATGGACTTCGAATCCAGTGGTTGAGAGTTCGAGCCTCTCCAGGGGCGCTGACGTTTAATCCAAACAGGAGACCAATTGACCGGTCTCCTGTTCTTTTTTAATTGCCCCGGCGTCAGGACTGTGTTCGCGGCAGACAAATCGAAAAGATCGCGCCACGCCCGTCCGGGCCGTTCTCGACCTGGATATGGCCGCGATGATGTTCTACCACCTGCTTGACGATCGAGAGGCCGAGGCCTGTCCCTGGCGCACCGGAACCATGGCCGGCTTTTCCGCGATAGAAACGCTCGAAAAGGTGGGGAAGATCTTCGCTGTTGATCCCCGGGCCGGTATCCTCGACCACCAGCCTGACCGCGGGCGGGTTGCTGCCGTTCTCTGCAATGGTCCGGACGATCACCTGCCCCCCCGAAGGAGTATAGTTCAAGGCATTGGTCAATAGATTCGAGACCGCCTGGAGCATGGTCGGTTCATCGACGTAGATCGCAGCAAGGTCCGGCTGGAGTTCCGTCAGGATGGTCAAGCCGCGCTCTTCCGCAAGCGCCTGGCGGTCATTCACCAGGGTTTGCACCAGATCGTTTAGATTGCATTGGACCGGCCGGAAGGTCACCTGGCCAAGATCCAGCCGGGAGAGATTCAGGAGGTCCTCGATCAGGCTGCGCAGCCGCTGGAGTTCCCGGCCAATGACATCCAGGCGTTCTTCGGTCTTCACCGTCGGTTGAGCGCGCAGCATTTGATAATAAAGGACCAGATTGGTCAACGGTGTACGCAGCTCATGGTTGATATTGGCGATGAATTCGGATTTCAGCCGGTCGGCCGCCTGTGCTTTCTGCAAAGCCAGTTGGAGTTCGGCGGTACGCTCGGTCACGCGCGTCTCGAGTTCCGCGGCGTGATGGAGGGTCTTCTCGTTCAAGCGCATTCGATGGATGGCGTTGCCGGCCATCTCGGTCAAGGTGATCAGCAGGCGGGCGTCCTCGCCGGCGAATTCGCGCGGCAAGGGCGCGGAGACCATCATCAGTCCGATGGCCTCCTTTTCAGTACGAATTGGGACGCAGACCGCGGACCAGTCCGGCGGGGCGACATCCCTCAGCCCGCGCACAGCCTGGTTGTCGATGGCAACATTGTTAGAGAAATAGATATCCTCTGTGACCAGGACGCTTCCCAATAAATTTCCGGCTCGTGAAATTTCCAAACCTGCTGCCTTCGTCAGCCAGCCTCGCGAGACGATCTGCTTCAGATCTCCCCGGTCTGTATCGTCGCCCAGCCAGATCCCTCCGGTATCGACGCCCAAGGCCTTCAGTGTATCGTCGAGAAGTTGCGGCAGCATCTTTTCGATCGACTGGGCCAGGCGCAGGGATGTGGATACTTTATTGACGATCTCGAGTTCGGTGATCCGCGAGGTCGTCTCATCGAATAGCTTTGCCCGCTCGGCTGCCAGGCTTATTTCCCGGCCGATCGCCTCCACCAGGGCAATCTCTTCCGTCGTCCACGAACGGGGAACAGGCGATGAGACTGCCAACCCACCAATCCGCAAGCCTTTGGATATCAATGGAACCGCTATGGTGGAGCGCATTCCCATGGATATAAAGATATCGCTGAAGCGTGCCTTTACGCTGTTGAAGTCATTGACGACGAGTGTATGAGAGAGGGAAAATTCCCCCGCGATCGCCGCGTTTGCCATCAACGCACTGATCGAGGCGGGCACGCCTTTCGAAGCGACCCGCTGGATATTGTGCGGGGACCAGGACAGCCAGATGGCGCCCATATCCAATCCCAAGGCTTTGAGGGACTGTTCCAGGGCGGTATTGAGGATCTCGTCCAGGCTGGTGCCGGCGCGGGCCGAGGCGCTGATGATCGCATTGAGGGCGACCTGCCGGATGGCCCGCCGCCGGGTCTCTTCGAAGAGACGGGCATTTTCGATGACAACGGCCGCCTGGTTCGCCAGGGTGTTGAGCAGACGTTCGTCGTGTTCACCGAATGCGTCCGGCGTGGGACTCTCGACGTTGATGCAGCCGATCGTTTTTCCGGCAACTTTGAGCGGCACGCATAGCTCCGAGTTGATTCCCTCCAGCACCTGAATGTAGAGAGGATTCTTTTCGACATCGCCGATTCGCAGGGAGCGTCCCATCTTGCAAACCCAGCCAATGATCCCGCCATCTGAAGCGCTCACGGCCTCGCCGACGCGGTCGAATGTCTCTTGATAAGCCTCCCCGGCCAGCCCCATGGCGCTCAGCGCCAGGATATGCGGATGTTGATCTTCCACGAGCCAGATGCTACCGGTCCAGCCCAATAAATGTTCGATGGTATCCACAATGCGCTGGGCCACCGCATGAACGCTGTGAATCTGGGCTGCCGATAGGCTGGCCTGGTAAAGGAGTTCCAATTCGACCAGCCGCTGGCGGGTCTCCTGGAACATCCGGGCATTGTGAACCGCGCTGGCAGCTGCGCCGGCAAAGAACATCAACTGTTCCATTTCCGCATTGGTGTATTTCCGGATCGGCGAACCATTGCCGTTGTCCACCTCATGGACTGAGAGGGCTCCAACCAGTACCCCGCTGTACAGCATCGGGACGACCATGATACCCGTGATCCGGATGGCATCGAACTGCGGCAATCGGTGCTCCCAAACCCGGTAATCCTCCACCGAGAGCGGTCGGTGTGTCTTGGTCACCTGCGCCATCAGGCCTTCTCCTGGTCCGAGGCGCATCCCGACGAAACCCTGGTAGCCATTCGCCACCATCATTTCCATCTCTTTGGTGTCTTCGTGATAAAGATAGATGGAACCACCGGAGGCATTCAAAAGGGAGGCCGCCCGGTCGACGATGGTCTGGAGTAAAGTCTTTGTATCTTTCTGGGTGGCGATGTCGTGCGTGGTTTGATAGAGGGCGGTCAGCTCATCTGCCCGCCTCCGGATTCTGGCTTCGTTCTCCCGCAGGGTGTCCTCGGCGCGTTTTCGGTTGATCGCCATGGCAAATTGGGAGGAAACGAATTCCAGGATACGCTGTTCCCGAATCCCATAGGCGGTCGAATCCTCATAATCCTGAACAGCCATCATTCCGATCACCTTGGGACCTACCGAAAGGGGGACACCCAGCCAGATCAGAGAGGATGTGCCAACCAGTTCGATCTCTCCCAACTTTTCAAGCTCGGTTTGTTTCTCGACCGTGCACAACAGGGATTTACCGCTTCGCAAAACGTACTCGGTCAGGCCTTTTCCGGGCTTCATGCCACGCGGGGGAGCATCATAGTCATCAACGCTATAGGGGAAAAGGATCAGGTCCGAATCAGGGTCGAGCAGGGCAATATAGAAATTACGCGCCGGCATGACCTCAGAAATGATGGCGTGCACGGCCGGGAACAAGTCATCCAGGCGTTTCGACCGGTCGGCGGCCTGGGCAATCCGATAGACCGCATCCTGCAAAACCTCGGCCCGTTTCCGCTCCGTAAAATCGACTGCCGTGCCTAGGGCAGCGGGTTTGGCTTCGAACTCGATGGGGGCAAGCGCCAAATCGATCCAGCGCTCTTCGCCATTCTTCGTCACAATTCTGAATTCAGCGCGCGGCGGAGCTTGCTCGCCCCGTTGTACCTGCGCCCCCCAGCGATGGATGGATTTCTTCGTCCCGCTCGGGAAGAGGTCATAGAAGTTCATTCCCAGGAGCTCCTCCTGGGAATAGCCGGTCAGCAGCTCAGTGGCAGGATTTACATACCTGAAGTGGGTACCTTGAAAAATAAAAATCGCCGACGCGGTCATTTCGGCCAACGTCCGAAACTTGGCATCGCTTTCCAATGCTGATCCGAAGTTTTTTGGAGCGGGTAAATTCCCGGATGGATGCGCCATATCCCAAGATCATACGATCGTTTCCTCAAGTATAGCACGAGAAGCTGAGTGGAAGAAAAAATACCTGCTGTTGGGTGAGGGGGGCACCCAACAACAGGCAGCTTCATTTTAGCCCAAAATCGGAAAAAATCAAGCCGTCGCGGGTAATTATCCATTACAATTATCAGGAATTGGAGATGAGGAATGTTACGACTTTATTCAGCTTTTGTCATTATGCTTTTCCTGACTTCGTGCATCGGCGGGAATATCCCCCTGGACTTGGTGACACCGATGGTCTCACCCTCCCAACCGCCGGCGATCTTGACCCCCACCCCACCGTTTGTCGCCTCTACCACTCCAACACTCACGGGTACATTCACGCCTGTTGGAACAGACCAGACTGTCACGTCTACTCCTACGGCAACCGAGATCCCGGCCTCAATCTCCCCGACAGAAACGATCAGTGCAACACCCCAGCCTGGGATCTCCATCGAAATCCTGGGCTGCAATACCAGCCTGGACATCACCCACGGCCTGGGAGAGGTGACCAATGCCTTTCCCGTTCTACGCAACGTAAGCGGAACGGACCTGACGAACGTCTGCGCCACCCTTTCCGCCACCGACGAAGGCCGGGCTCATCCCGACAAGACGGCCTGTGTCCCGATCCTCCCCAACGAATACCAGGTAACCCTCAAGTTGACCGTCGATACCACCTTCAAACAGGATACCGCCATCCAGGTGGACGTCCAATCCCAGCAGGGCGCGACTGCAAGCCTGCGCGTCGCAGCCTGTCGGGACATCAGCCTGTTCGGCGGGGAGCCGGGCCAGGTGGGGATCCCGGTTCCCATCCAATAACCGGAATGGCCTGTCGGGGAAACAAGTTATAATGGATGCAGCCGGGTAAACCTGCCCGATGCAATTATCGAACGCCCCAAATGCGGGTGAAAAAACGAGAAAAAATGCCTGAAGAACAATTATCCTCCCTGTCACGCCACAAGATCGCCATCCTGATCGACGGCGATAACGCGCAGGCCAACCTGCTGCCCAAAATGCTGGTGGAAGCCGGCAAGTATGGACTGGTCACCGTCCGCCGCATCTACGGCGACTGGACCACATCCAATATGAATTCCTGGAAGGACGTGCTTAATTTTCACGCCGTCCAACCGGTCCAACAATTCCGTTATACCGTCGGCAAGAATGCCACCGACAGCGCCATGATCATCGATGCGATGGACCTGCTCCATACGGGCGTCGTCGACGGTTTTTGCCTGGTCTCCAGCGACAGCGATTACACCCGTCTGGCCACCCGCATTCGTGAGTCGGGCGTTTTCGTGATGGGACTGGGCGCCAAGAAAACGCCCAAACCCTTCGTCAACGCCTGCGACGTTTTCGTCTACACGGAAAACCTGGTCCCCGACCAGAAACCCCCCAGACCCCGCAGCACACCGCATAAAGATAACAAGAAACCCAAGGATACTGCCAAAGATACAGCCATCGAACCAGAACCCGAACAGGAACCCGAAGCCATGCCGCTCATCCGCCAGGCTTACGAGATGGCCGTCCAGGAGGATGGCTGGGCCCGGCTGGATCACATGGGCAATGCCCTCTACCAACTCGATCCCGGTTTCGATCCGCGCACATACGGTCACCGGCAGCTTTCCCGTCTGATCGCCAGCTACAAGGACCTCTTCCAGATGCGCACGCAGGAAATCGACGGCTCGACGTTGTTCTACATCAAGATCAAAGAGTAGCCGGAGCAAATTCCGCCAACAAAAAAGGAGTGCGAGACGGCCGTTTGCCGGCCTCGCACTCCTTTGCTATCCCATCCAGCAGTCATTTATTGATCAGTTCGGTGTAGACCCCCACAATCTGCTTGGCAATCTTCTCCCAGGCGTAACTCTGGGCATACTCGCCGGCGTTCCGGCCGAGGATCATCCGCAGGCAGCCGTCGCCAAGGACATCCGTGAGCTTTTCGCAGAGGGCATTTTCGTCGCCGTCCGGGACGTGGTACCCGGTCACGCCGTCCTGGACGAGGTAGGCCAGTCCGCCGACTTGCGAGGCGACCACCGGGGTTCCGCACGCCATGGCTTCCAAGGCCACCATCCCAAACGATTCGTAATGGGATGGCATGACGACCACTTCCGCGGCCGAATAGTAATAGGGCAATGTATCCTGGCCTCTTTTGCCAAGGAAAGCCACGGCCTTGCCCACGGTCAGATCGTCACACATCTTCTGGATACGGACCATCTCCGTCGTCATCTGCTCGGGCGCCACATCCGGGTCCCCGCCGATGACCGCCAGGTGGACCAGCTCATGGGCGTCCTTCAGGCGCAGGCAGGCAACCGCCTTGATGAGCGTATCGAGCCCTTTAAGGGGCTCGATACGCCCGACGAAAAGGATCATCCTGTCTTCGGGTGCCAGGCCGATGAACTGGCGGGCCTCGTCCGGCGAAATCGGATAGAAGTGGCAGACGTCCACGCCCGGAGGAATGACGACGATCTTCTTTACATCCGCTTTATAGAGCCATTCCAGCTGGGCCTGTTCCGCCGGAGTCGAGGCGATGATCCGGTCGGCACGCGCCAGGACGCGGCGTTCCCCATCCAGCCGGTATTTGCCTTCCTTTTCGGCTTCGCTTTGAGCGACACGGTTTTTCATCTCGCCGAGCGTATGGAACATCTGTACGATCGGAATGCCGCCCCAGGCATCGGAAAGGGCCTCGGCCGCCAGGCCCGACATCCAGTAATGGCTGTGGATCAGGTCGTAATGGATGTCCTTTTCTTCGGCGAATCGCTTGATTCCTTCAACGAACTCCGGAATATATCCTGCCAGCTCGTCTTTGGGCAGCGGAACCTCCGGCCCTGCCGGCACATGGACGACGCGATTCCCAAATCCCAGATCATGTAAAACATGAGGAACGTGCTCATCCTGGGAGCGGGTGAAAACGTCGACATGGATGCCCATCCGCCCGAGCTCCTGGGTCAGGTCACGGACGTAGACATTCATCCCACCGGTGTCCTTGCCACCCAGGGTGGCCAGCGGGCAGGTATGATAGGAAAGCATGGCAATCCGCAGCATGCCGAAGAGTATAACATGTCTGCTTGCGCGATATGGAAAATTACTGGTATAATCCCCGCCGCTACGCCACCATAGCTCAGTCGGTAGAGCAGACGTTTCGTAAACGCCAGGTCAAGAGTTCAAATCTCTTTGGTGGCTCACCCACTCCTCCTCGGTGCATCCCACAGGGGAGGTCTTTTTTTAAATGTATATATAATTAATCCAGCCATTCCGCTCCGGCACGGGAAAGGGGAAAAAGCCTATGACCATCTACGAATATCTCTCCATCGGTGGATCTCTTCTCGGAACGATCGTGGTCGTCGCAAGTCTGATCTATGTCCGCCGGCAGACCGCTTTTCTGGCGGAACAGACCAAAATGCAATCCCGGACGATGATCAACAACATCTACATGACTCTCGAGGCCAGTATCCTGGACATCGACGTACACTTCATCACCCACAACGAGGTGCGGCCCTTTTTCTACGACGGGAAGGATATAAGCAAACGGGACTCGCAGGAGCTCCAGCGAAAGATCCAAGGGGTCGCCGAACTACTGCTGGATTATTTCGACCACGTTCTGACCCTATACGACCTGTTCTCCACCCAACAGAAACAACTTTTTATTACCCCGGATGACGAAAGCCGGAGCGGCCTGAAAGATTATAAGAAGCTGCTGGAATTCAAAGAGAACTGGGATAAGTGGATCAAGGAGATGTTTTCCACCAGTCCGGTCTTGCGCAGGTACTTCGAGGAGAACACCAAATGGTATATTCCGGAATTGAAGAAACTGTATGAGGAATCGCCAAAAACAAACCCAGATGACGGGGAATGATCTTTCAGCTCGGCCAATGTCGGTCGATCGATTGAAGCGCATCTTTCCAATAAGTGCTCGTCTCGGGGTTATGCCCAATCCGAATGATTGCGAGATACGCCAGATCGATGGCCTCCTGGCGGGTGATGACGGCCTTTCCTTGTCCGTACTTGAATGCCATCAGGCGGCTTCGCACATACGGCTGGCCTTTCGCAACCGGTGGGTAAGTATAAGCAATGGGCAGGACCTCACTGCCAAGCTGGCGATAGAATTTGATCCGGCGCTGCCGAATGGTCCGCTCGGCTTCGTCCGGTGAATCGTCGGGGTCCCGGACATCCCAAAAGACCAGACACGGGTTCTCCCCAGTCATCTCTCCCGCCCGCTGCATGATCCAATCGAACAGGAATTCGACCGTCTGCCGGCCATATCCGCGGCCGCGCACATCCTGTCTGACTGCCAAGTAAGGAAGATAGCCCATCCAATAATTCGGAAAGAAAGCCGCCGAGCCCATTGCAACCACTTGCCCGGCATCGATAAAAGCGCCTAAAAGACCGACCATCCCCTCCAGGCCGGAATTGACCCATTCCAGCAAGCTATCGAATGGTACACGCTCCTCGTCGGCAAATGCTTCGCGATAGATTCTGGAAATCTCTGGATAATATCTGTCTTCGGGAGAATAAATCGGGATAGATGAAAGCAAGGCAGGTCAACCTTACAAGCAGGATAACTAATTGTACAATAAGATATCCGGGGAGTGTATAATTCACTCATGTCTGATCGTACCACCCCGCTCGTTATCGGTATCGCCGGCGGATCAGGGTCGGGGAAAACCACCGTCGCCCAGACCATCCTCCAGCGGGTCGGCCCGGACCGGATCTCTTTCCTCCAGCACGACGCCTACTACAAAGACCTGAGTGGTCTCCCCCCCGCCCAGCGGGCTGAGGTCAACTTCGACCACCCCAATTCCCTCGAGAACGAACTGCTCATCCAGCACATCCGGGAACTCATCGCCGGCAATCCGGTCGAAGTCCCGATCTACGATTTCTCCACCCACAGCCGCACCAAGCAAACCTTTTCCGTCCAGCCGCGCGGGGTGATCCTGGTAGAAGGCATCCTGATCTTTGCCGAGATCGAGCTGCGGGAATTATTCAACGTAAAGATCTTCGTCGACACCGACTCCGACTTGCGGCTCATCCGCCGCCTGCAGCGCGATATCGCCGAGCGCGGCCGGACCACCGAATCGGTCATCAAACAATATCTGGCCACCGTGCGGCCGATGCACCTGGAATTCGTCGAGCCATCCAAACGCTATGCCGACGTGATCATCCCCGAGGGCGGTTTCAACACCGCCGCCCTGGACATGGTGGTCGCCCGCATCGAGACGATGCTTCACTAATCTACCCGAAAGGAACCCAAATGACAGCCAAGCAATGGAACAGACCGCCCGAAATGTCGATCGACCCGAAGAAGAAATATTCGGCCACCCTCAGCACCGACAAAGGTGACATCGTCCTGGAGCTCTTCGCCGACAAGGCGCCCACAACGGTGAACAATTTCGTGTTCCTGGCCCGCGAAGGTTTCTACGATGGGACCATCTTCCACCGGGTGATCAAGGATTTCATGGCGCAGGGCGGCGACCCGACCGGCTCCGGCCGCGGCGGGCCTGGCTACCGCTTCAACGACGAGTTCCATCCCTCCCTCAAGCACGACAAGCCGGGCGTTTTCTCGATGGCCAATGCCGGCCCGGGAACGAACGGCTCCCAGTTTTTCATTACCCACGTTCCGACCCCCTGGTTGGATGGCAAACACAGTATTTTCGGACAGGTCACCCAAGGCATGGACGTCCTGCTATCCATCCCGGTCCGTGACCCGATGAACGCCAATGCCCCGGCAGTAAAGCTGAACAAAGTCACCATCCAGGAAGCATGAACGAGCGGCAGCGTCTCACCTTCCTGCGGATTCTCACACTGGCAGGCGTGATAGCGCTGATCGTCGCCCTATTCATTTATCGGAACCAGGTAAAACATCTCGAGAAATACGGCTACGTCGGGATCTTCCTGATCTCGATCGCCGCCAACGCCACCATCATCATCCCCCTCCCCGGTGTGGCTTTTACCACGGCCATGGGAGCCATCTTCAATCCGATCGGGGTTGCGGTGGCTTCCGGCCTGGGCGCAGCGATCGGCGAGATGACCGGCTACATGGCCGGGTTCAGCGGCCAGGCAGTGATCGAACGGGCCGCCCTCTACGAACGCCTGACGGGCTGGATGCGCAGGCACCAGAATCTGGCCTACCTGGCGATCGTCGTGTTGGCTTTCGTCCCCAACCCCCTGTTCGACCTGGCCGGGATGGCCTCCGGCGCGTTGAAGCTGCCGGTCTGGAAATTCCTGGCCGCCTGCGCAATCGGGAAGATCCTGAAAATGCTGATGTTCGCTTACGCCGGGTTCTATTCGATCCGCTGGATCACCGGCTGGTTGGGGAAATGATCGCTCTTCCTGCCTTGGATCAAAAGACCGGCCTCAACGGCCGGTCTTCGGTTTACTCCTTGGAGGATTCGCTCGTTTGCGTTTCGCCAGGGCTGGCTGTTTCAGGGCTTCAATCTCCTGCACGGTAAGGTAACGCCACTCGCGAGGTTGGAGACTGCCCAGCCGCAGATCGCCGATGCGGACGCGCACGATCCGGACCACCGAGAGGCCGGTCTGTTTGCCCATCTCACGGATCTGGCGTTTGTGGCCTTCCTTCAGGGTCACGTTCAACCACGCCCCTTTTCCATATTTGGAGACGACATAGACATCGGCCGGGGAGGTGCGAAAACCGTCCTCCAAGACCACCCCGCGCCGCCAGGTGGCAAGCTGCTCCTGGTCCGGATGTTTCGCCACCAGGACGCGGTATTCTTTCTCGTGCTCGTAGCGCGGATGGGTCAGCTTGTTCGCCAGGTCCCCGTCATTCGTCATCAGGATCAGGCCTTCGGAGTCGTAATCCAGGCGGCCGACCGGGTAGAGCGTCCCCTCGACCGGGATGAGGTCGCGGACCGCCGGCCGCAGTTCCGGGTCGGTGACGGACGAGATCACGCCGCGCGGCTTGTAAAGCGCCACATAGACGAGTTTCTCGGCTGCTTCGACCGGCCTCCCGTCCACGGTGATCTTGTCCCGGGAGGCGTCAGCCTTGTCACCGAGCCCGACGGCCTTCCCATTGACGCGCACCCTGCCGGCCGTGATCAGCTCTTCACAGCTCCGCCGTGAACCGTATCCGACGCGGGCCAGGATCTTCTGCAGACGTTCTTCCATGCTAGCCTTTCAGCATTTCGTCGTGATTGTCAGCAGGCTCGGGTTCGGCCAGGTTGAGGGGCGGCAAAGCCGTCAGGGAATCCAGACCAAAGTGCTGCAGGAACTCGGGGGCGGTCCCGTAGAGGATCGGCCGGCCTGGGCCTTCGGCCCGGCCCACCTCCTGGACCAACCCCTTGCTGAGCAGGGACTTCATCACACCGTCGCTGCTGACCCCGCGGACCGCCTCGATTTGCGGGCGGGTCACGGGCTGCTGGTAGGCGATGATCGCCAGGGTCTCGAGGGCCGCCCGGCTGAGCCGGCTGGTGGCCTCCAACCCAAGGAAGCGTTCGATCGTCTCGGCCATCTCCGGGGCGGTGGTGAGCTGGATGCGCCCGCCGTGACGCTGGATGCGCAGGCCGCGCGTCTGCAGCTCGCCTTCGAGCTGCTTCAGGGCCTGCTCTACGGCCGCAACGGAGATCTCCAGGGCGGCCGCCAGCTGGGAAGGCACCACCGGTTCGGCGGAGACGAACAGCAGCGATTCGATGGCCGCCGGAATATCCAGCGTGGTGGGGTTTTCAGATTCGCTCATGCTATAATAACTCCCGATCTATGAGAGGTTCCATGCAAACTCGTAAAATCGCTCTTCTCGCCGGCCTGGCGACCCTTGCGGCAGGCATCCTGGCCTGCACCATCGACGTGGGCGGGCCAGCCTACCCGGACCAGCACATCCCGGTTTCCACCGAAGCGGTGGGCGAGTTCCAATCCGCCATGCAGACGGCGGTCGTCTCGGGGACAGACTCCGGGGAAGTCACCCTGGTGATCACCGAGCCGCAGCTGACTTCCTACATTGCCTACAAACTGGCTCAGCAACAGGATCCGCTCTTCTACAATCCGCAGGTTTTTCTGCGGGACGGCAAGATCCAGATCTATGGGATGGCCCGGCAGGGATACTTCATTGCCAGCGTGGCGATCGTCGTGACGGCCGGGGTCGACTCCCAGGGGCAGCTGACCATCGAGCTCACTTCCGCAGACTTCGGGCCCGAGCCGGTCCCGGCCAACCTGAAGGACGCGCTGACGGCGATGATCCAGGAAGCCTACACCGGCGCGATCGGACCGGCGGCGCTTGGCTTCCGCCTGGAGAGCGTCACCGTCGCAAACGGCTCGATGACCATCCTCGGGCGGACGAAATAGCGGTTGGATTATACCAGCAAGTGTTTTGGAGACCGGCACGTCGGATCGACGTTCCGGATCGGAATTCCTCCTGACAGCAACCAGATGGACATGAAGAATCGTTTTCAGACCCTTCTCGCACTCTTCCTTGCACTGACATTCCTGGCCGCCTGCGGCGCCCAGCCGGTCCAGGCGACGACTGTGGCCGTCAACATCGTGGCGGACGGCAACAGCCACTCGGTGACGCTTCCCGCAGGCAGCACGGTCCAGCAGGCGCTCGACGCCGCCAAGCTCAGCCTCTCCCAGACCGACCGGGTCAATCCTCCGGCTTATACCACCCTGGCCTCCGGCATGACGATCGTGGTCACCCGCGTCCGGGAGGAGTTCGAGACCAAGCAGGTCGTCATCCCGTTCGAACGGCAGGAGCTGCGCAACGAGTCGCTGACCGCCGGCGAAACCCGCCTGATCCAGGCCGGACAGAACGGGCTGAGCGAGATCACCATCCGGCACGTTTTCGAGGATGGGGTCGAGACCGGCAGCTCGACCGTCTCGGAAACCGTCCTGCAGGCCGCCGTTCCCGAGATCGTCATGATCGGCGTGCAGTCCCCCTTTGCGCCGCTCTCCATCCCTGGCACACTGGTCTACCTGACTGGCGGGAATGCCTGGGTGCTGCAGACCTCCACTTCGCTCCGCCGGCCGTTGGTGACCAGCGGCGACCTGGACGGTCACATCTTCACGCTGTCCTCGGACGGCAAGTGGCTGCTTTTCACCCGCAAGTCCAGCCGGCCTGCCGACCAGCAGATCAACACCCTCTGGGCCGTCAGCGCCACCGACCAACCGGCCGTGCCGGTCGACCTGGGCATCGCCAACGTCGTCCATTTCGCCAGTTGGGAACCGGGGCAGAAGTACCTGATCGCTTATTCGACCGTCGAGCCGCGCTCCACGGCCCCGGGCTGGCAGGCCAACAACGACCTGCATTTCCTGACCTTCGAGAACGGGAAACCCGGCAAGGTCTACGATATCCTGGAAGCCAATTCCGGCGGGATCTACGGCTGGTGGGGCATGTCGTTCGCCTGGTCCCCCGACGGACAGCGCCTGGCCTACTCCCGCCCGGATGGGATCGGCCTGGTGGACATCAACGGCTCGGGCCTGAATACCCTGCTGACCATGACGCCCTTCAACACCCACGGAGACTGGGCCTGGACGCCCGGCCTGGCTTGGGGAAGCGACGGCCGGGCCTTGTTCGTGGTCGATCATGCTGCGCCGACCGGCCTGATCACCCCCGAAGAATCCCCCAATTTCGACTTGAGCCTGCTCTCGACGAGCGACAGCTCGAACACCGTCCTCGCCCCGCAGGTGGGCATGTTTGCCTATCCGTCGGTTTCCTCGGTCCAGCAGGGCGATTCCGGGCCCGTCTCCCTGGTCGCCTACCTGCAAGCCATCTTCCCGGCCCAATCCGCCACCAGCCGCTACAGCCTCTACGTCATGGGCGGCGACGGGAAAAATCCCCGCCTGCTCTTCCCGGCGGAAGGCCAGCCCGGCCTCGATCCGCAAACCCCTGTCTGGGCGCCCGGGCTGTCGGCTTCCGGAAACGAATTCATCGGGGTCGTCTACCAGGGCAACCTGTGGGTCGTGGATGCCATCAGCGGACAGTCGCAGCAAGTCACCGGCGACGGCCTGACCAATACCCTGGACTGGAAATAGGCCCGGCCGCCCCACCGGCCGGAAAATCATCTTGGAGAATTCCATGCGCATCCTTCTCACCGGGGCAGCCGGCTTTCTCGGCTCCCATCTTTGTGACCGGCTGCTTGCGGAGGGCCACGAAGTCGTCGGGGTGGACAATTACGTCACCGGGAATCCCGGGAACCTGGCCCACCTGTCGGGGAACGACCGCTTCACTTTCATCGAGCAAGACGTCTCGGAGGCGATCCCCATTTCCGGAAAGCTCGATGCGGTCCTGCACTTCGCCTCGCCGGCCAGCCCGAACCCCAAATCGCCTTACGGCTATCCCAACCTGCCGGTCGAGACCCTGCGGGCCGGATCTCTTGGCACGCTGAACGCCCTGGAACTGGCCATGAAGAACGGGGCCCGCTTCCTGATGGCGTCCACCAGCGAAGTTTACGGCGACCCGCTCGAGCACCCGCAGACCGAAAAATACTGGGGACACGTCGACCCGGTCGGGCTTCGCTCGATGTATGACGAAGCCAAACGGTTTTCCGAAGCCCTCACCATGGCTTACTTTCGCTCGAAGAGCACGGATACCCACATCGTCCGGATCTTCAACACCTATGGTCCCCGGATGAGCCTAGACGACGGGCGGGTCGTCCCGAACTTCATCCAGCAGGCCCTCCGCCGCCAGCCGCTGACCATCTACGGCGACGGCGTCCAGACCCGTTCTTTCTGCTACGTGGACGACCTGGTGGAGGGCATCTACCGCCTGCTGCTCTCGGACGAGCACATGCCGGTCAACATCGGCAATCCCAACGAGACCTCCATCCTCGAATTCGCCCGGTTGATCAACCGCCTGACCGGGAATGCCGCCGGGCTGGATCCCCAGCCCGACAAGCGCCTCGGCAGCGATCCCCAGCGCCGCCGGCCAGACATCGGCCGGGCCAAATCCCTGCTCGGCTGGGAACCCAAAGTGGGCCTGGAAGAAGGTCTGCGCCGTACCATCGCCTACTTCACCCAAAAAATCGGAGTATCATGACCATTCTCACCAGTCGTCAGGAGCGCACCCGCTTCCTCAAATTCATGGTCGTCGGGATCATCGGCGCCATCGTCGATTTCGGGATCATGAACCTGTTCTCGAAACTTTTCGGCATGCCGCTCGTCTGGGCCGGCACGATTTCCTTCATCTGCGCCATCCTGAGCAACTTCTTTTGGAATCGGTATTGGACGTATCCGGACTCGCGCTCCCGGCCGCTCACCAAGCAGCTGGTCATGTTCGCCATCGTCAACGTGGCCGGACTGGCCATCCGCCTGCCCATCCTGCACTATCTGGAACTACCGATGCGGGGCTTCTTCGCCCGCCTTTCGTTGAACATTTTCCTCACGCCGGAATTCCTCGGGAAGAATTTCACCCTGGCGGTAGCTGTCGGAATTGTTATGTTGTGGAACTTCTTCGTCAACCGGTATTGGACGTATAATGATGTTGACAAGGTGAAACCATGAGTCCACAACAACGTGCAATCGTCCCTATCTACACCACCCGCGGCGACGCGGAAGCTTTCCTCGTCTACCCTTACCTGTACAACCGGCTCGGGGAATGGGTCGGCTGGGTCACTGCCGAACGCCAGGTCTACTCGGTGCTCGGTTTTTTCGTTGGTGAAATGACCGCCGAACCGCGTATCATCCGCAAGCGGATCACTTCCACGCTCAAGCCGCGCAAGTCTCCCCCCTCGCCTCCGGCCCGCCTGCCCGTCCCGGCGACCATCCCCCTCCCGCCGCTGATGGGCGACCTGCGCTTCGGCCAAGTGGACGTTCTGCTCGACGAGCCCGAGCGCCTGCATACGCTCGACGCCGGGGAACAGCGCCAGGACATCGATTGATGGAACACTCGCACACGCCCAAGCCGATGCGCCTGTCCCACATCCAGCTGGCCCAGATGATGCAGCCGGAGCATGCCAACAGCCAGGGCAACGTCCACGGCGGCTGGATCATGAAGCTGGTCGACGAAGCCGGGGCCCTGGCATCCACCCGGCATGCTTCGCATCGGACTGTGACCGTGGCGATGGACCAGATGTTCTTCCACCACCCGATCCACATCGGCGACCTGGTCATCTTCAACGCCGACGTCACCTACGCCGGGCACACTTCGATGGAAGTGGAGGTGCAGGTCCTGGCGGAGAACCCGATGACCGGCGAACGCATCCAGACCAACACGGCCTTCCTGGTCTATGTGGCCATCGACGACCATGGCAAGCCCACCCAGGTCCCGCCGCTCCTGGCCGAAACGCCCGAAGAACAGGCCCGGATCGAGGCCGCCAAGGCGCGCCAGAAACAACGCCTGGCCCTGAGAGGCAAGTAACCCGCCAAGATGAGTCCGACCGAACCCCCGCCTGAGCCCCTCCCCGAAGAGAGCGAACCCAAGGACCGCGTCGCCCACCCCTTCCGCACCCTGCGGGAGTTGGTCGATCATGTCTCCGGAAAAAGTCTGCCGCCTGCTCCCGTCGAGGAAGTGGGCCTGGCCGAGGCCCTGCCTTTCCCGTTCCTGGCCATCGTCGGCCAGAAGGAAATGAAACTGGCGCTGCTGCTCGGGCTGGTCAATCCGTCCGTGGGCGGGATCCTCCTGGTGGGTCCGCGTGGCACCGCCAAGACCACCGCGGTCCGCTCTCTGCTCGACATCCTCCCCAAAGTCGAACGTTCGCTATGCTACTACGGCTGCCTGCCCGAGGACATCGAGGCCGGCGGCATCGACGCGGTCTGCCCGGACTGCGCCAGGAAGTACGCCGAGGGCCAGCCGCTGGTCGCCCCGGACCGGGTCCGGCTGGTCGAGCTGCCGCTCAACTCCCGCCTGGAGGACGTAGTCGGCGGGATCGACGAGCGCGCCGCCGTCCACGAACGGCTGCGCGTCCGGCGCGGCATCCTGGCCCAGGCCGACCGCAACCTGCTCTACATCGACGAGATCAACCTGCTGGCCGACGACATCGTCGACGCCATCCTGGACGCGGCCGCCCAGGGCAGCTACACCGTCCGGCGCGGACCGGTCTCGGCCACCTACCGGGCCCGCTTCGTCCTGATCGGCTCGATGAACCCCGAGGAAGGCCGCCTGCGCCCGCAGATCCTGGACCGCTTCGGGCTGCGCGTGATCGTCCGCGGCCTGGACGACCCGGCCGAACGCCTGGAAGCCTACCGGCGGGTGCAGGCCTACCTGGCCAACCCGCGCGCCATGGCGGCAGTTTACGGCGACGAGATGCTGGCCGCCGCCGAGGAGATCCAGTCCGCCCGGGCGCGCCTTTCGAAGGTCAGCCTGCCCGACCGGATCGCCAAACCGGCCATCAAGCTGGTCCAGAAGATGGGCATCGACAGCCTGCGGGCCGAGATCACCTGGTTCGAGGCCGCCCGGGCCTATGCAGCCGCGGACGGGCGGGATAGGGTCACCCCCGAAGACCTGCAGGCCGTGGCGCCGATGGCCCTGCGCCTGCGCCGGAGCCAGTTCATGAGCGAGTATTTCAATAATCAGGCGGGGGAAGAGGAAGAGATGGGGAAGCTGCTGGATGGGCTGAGGAGAACGAGAAGGAAGAAGTAAACATACCGAAATTATTTAGGGAGGAAGAAAATGCAAGAGTATTCCCCTGTAATGAAGGCAAAGGTGTAAATCTTATCGACAACATATTCAGTGTGATGATAGGAGCATTAATCACTTTTGTCATTCTGGAAAAGACCTTCCAACTCATTCTTCGAATAGAAATTCTCTCGTTCATCATCGTCATTATATTAATACAAGCTATGGCATTGTATTTGGGAAAATTCAGAACGAGAATTGGTGTTTATATCATCGTTATTCTGATTTCTTGTTTTATCCCATGGGCAATCATAGGTTTACATTATCAGGAATATTATTTCTTAGGCTTCTCTATACCTGGGGCAATACTCGCCTGGGTAATTTGTAGAGAGGTAATATCAAACATAGAATCGCTTAGGAAACAAATGCCAGAAACTGCTAAAACAAAGGTCGACCAAAATCATGTCACAAAAACAAAGAAATCGAAAATGTCTAAGCGCGATATCGGTCAGGAAATTCTCGAAGGAATTCAGTACACCAAAGCATACAAGGCCGGCAAGAAAACCTTGCGCGCCCGCACCCTGACCCAGCCATCCTCGCCGCAGGAAATTCGCGCCAAGCTCAAGGTATCGCAATCGGCGTTCGCCGGCCTGATGGGCGTGAGCCTGCGCACCGTCCAGGATTGGGAACAGGGACGGCGCAAACCGAGCGGCCCGGCGGTAGCGCTCTTACGCATTGCGGATCAAAAACCTGAAATATTTTCCGATCTGACGTGACTTTCGAGCAGCCGACCGCCAAATACTCGCTTCTATGCCCCGGATGAGTTCCGGGGCTTTTTCACCCACATCCGCCGGGGACTAAAGTCCCCGGCTACTGCGAAAGTCCGCTCAAGCGGACTCGCCCGAGCCACCTTCAGGTGGCTTCTGCGATGAGCCGGGGGATTCATCCCCGGCGGATCTGGATTTCATTGCAACGGGTCCCCCTAAATCCCACCAATCTGGTACAATTTTCGTATTATGAAAACCAACCATCTCAAGCAATTATTGACCTCCGGCCAACCCGCCCGCGGCGCCTGGCTGGGCATCCCCTCCCCCGAGAGCGCCCGGCTGCTGGCGCGCCTGCCGCTGGACTGGCTGGTGGTGGATTCCGAGCACTCCCCCCTGGACGTCTCGACCATGAGTCGAATGGTCGCCGCTATCGCTGAGGCCGACGGTCCCGCCCCGCTGGTGCGGATCGCCCAGGCTAGCGTCGAGAATATCAAGCGCGCCCTGGACGCGGGCGCCTACGGCATCATCGCCCCGATGATCAACACCCCCGAGGAAGCCGAACAGGTCGTCACCTGGTCGCGCTTCCCGCCCGAGGGCCAGCGCAGCTTCGGCAGCGCCTACGCCGGGCTGACCTTCGGCCAGAGCATGGGGGAATACCTGAAGACCGCCAACGAGCAGGTCATCGTCGGCATCCAGATCGAAAGCGAAGCTGCCTTCGAACACCTGGATGCGATCTTTGCCGTCAAGGGCATCGACCTGGTCTTCGTCGGCCCCGTCGACCTCTCCATCTCGCTCGGCCTCGACCCGCTCCCCGAAAACCTGGATCCGCAATTCAGGCGGTTCATCGACCGGTTGATCGCCTCCGCCAGGCCGCACCGCCTGCCCCTGGGCATCTTCTGCTCGAACGGCAGGGCGGCTGCGGAACGCCTCCGCCAGGGCTTCCAGTTCGTCAACGTCGCCAGCGACACAGGCGGCCTGCCGCGCTTCGTCCAGGCGGAACTGGACGTGTCGAAAAAATGAGCGACCTGCCTCCCGTCCTGATCGTCGGCGCCGGGCCGACCGGCATGACCGCCGCCCTCGACCTGGCCCACTATGGCATTCCCTCCATCATCTTGGACGAGGACAACCACCTCAGCGACGGCTCGCGCGGCATCGCCTACCACTGGTCCGCCCTGGCCGTCTGGGAAAAGCTCGGGGCGGGGGAGGCCATGCTCGCCAAAGGCATCGCCTGGTCCCGCCGGCACACTTACTTCGGCACGAGGGAAGTCTACACCCAGAACTTCGCCCCGCCCGCGCCCGGGGCGCTCCCGTCCTTCCTGAACCTGCAGCAATATTACGTCGAACGCTTCCTGCTCGACCGGATCGAAGCCGAGCCGTTGATCGACCTGCACTGGAACCATCGCGTCACCGCCGCCAGCCAGACGCCCGAGGGGATCACCCTGGAAGCGGCGACGACCGACGGTCCCCGCCAGTTCTCTGCCCGCTACGTCCTGGCTTGCGACGGGGCTCGCAGCACCCTGCGCAAGCTGCTCTCCCTCGACTTCCCCGGCCGGACCTTCGAGGACCGTTTCCTGATCTGCGACATCCGCGCGGACTTGGATACCCCGCGCGAACCCCGCTTCTTCTTCAACCATCCGACCCACCCCGGCAGCACGGTCCTCATCCATCCCCAGCCCGACAGCGTCTGGCGGATCGACTGGCAGATCGGCGCCGGCGCCGATTCGGAAGCCGAGCGCAGCCCCGAACGGATGGACGCCCGCATCCGGGCCTTCATCGGCGACGTGCCCTACAAGATCGTCTGGCTGAGCGACTACCGTTTCCACCAGCGCCTGCTGGCCCGCTTCCGCCACGGGAACATCTTCTTCCTGGGTGATTCCGCCCACCTGGTGGCGCCTTTCGGGGCGCGGGGCATGAACAGCGCCGTCCAGGATGTGGAAAACCTGGTCTGGAAGCTGGCCCTGGTGCTGAACGGCGCCGCCCCCGACGGCCTGCTCGACACTTACCAGGCCGAACGCTGGGCGGCCCAGGCCGAGAACCAGCGCGTCACCATCGAGACGATGAAATTCATGGCGCCGTCCACCCGCTGGCAGCGCCTGCGCCGGGAGCTGATCCTGCGGCTGAGCATTTTCTACCCGCCGGCCCGCAAGTGGGTGAACAGCGGCCGGATGAGCATTCCCTTCGTCTACGGGGATTCGCCCCTGACCCTGCCCGACGACGGGCCCGTGGCCGCCTGGAAGGACGCGCCCGTCCTTGGAGCGAAACTGGCCGACCGGCCGCTGACGATCTGGCAGGATGGCGGGCGGACCTCGGTCCGCTTGCGGCGCCTGACCGGTTCGGGGTTCGTCGTCCTGTACGCCGCTCGGGATGAAGCCGATGCGGAGAGGTTCGTCCGGGAGGCGCCCCTCCCTGAAGGCCCCGTCCCCTGCCAGGCCATCCCGGTCCTGGAGGGCCTTGCCCCGCTGCCGGCCGGGAGCGCCATCCTGCTCCGCCCGGACGGTCACTTGGCCGCCCGGAGAAAATCACTCGATCCGGGGCAGATTGCCGAAATGATCGAGCGTATCTGCCTTCTCAGCCATTGAACCCCAAGGAAAAAACTTCAGGTATTCTCAGTGTTCTCCGTGTCTCAGTGGTTGATTCGCAATCGATACACCATGCCCGGTAGGGCAAGATAGTATCTTGCCCTACAATTATGAGTAATTCTGGTATAATCCAGCCCGCATTGACTGGTCCCACCCGCGGCCAAACCTGCCGGTGCGGAGACCTGCCAAAATCTGAAGAAAAGGAATCGCAAACGTCATGCCGCTTAACAAGGAAGCCAAAACCAAGGTAATTACGGATTACCACCGCCACGAGACCGACACGGGCTCCCCCGAGGTCCAGGTGGCCATCCTGACCAACCGCATCCTCCAGCTCACGGATCACCTGCGCACGCACAAGCACGATGAATCCAGCCGCCGGGGCTTGCTCCAGATGGTCGGCCAGCGCCGCAGACTGCTGGCGTATCTGCGCAGGAACGACTACCAGCGCTACCTGGCGCTGACCGAGCAGTTGAAGCTGCGCCGAAAATAGAAAGTGGTTCGCCCGAGTAGATGGGCCGATGCCCATCTACTCTTTTTATGCCTCCCGCCCCGATCCCACTCCCGCGGGGAGATGGACGAAGCGGCGGGAGGCCAGCGTCCCGCAGTCAGGAATTGAAAAATGACGGCAACCGCAGTTGCCCCCATCTTTCAGTCCCTGACAGGCGGGAAAGGAGAAAATTTATGAAACCCGAAGTAAAACGCTACACCGCCATGGTGGGCAGCCGGAGTATTTCCATTGAGACCGGCAAGCTGGCCGCGCAGGCCGGCGGGGCCGTTACGGTCCATTTGAACGATTCGATCATCTTCGCAGCCGCCACCATGGGCGGCGTGCGCGAAGGCATCGATTTCTTCCCCCTCAGCGTCGAATACGAAGAGCGCATGTACGCCGGCGGTAAGATCCCCGGCTCGTTCTTCCGCCGGGAGGGCCGTCCCTCCACCGACGCCATCCTGACCGCCCGCCTCACCGACCGCCCGCTGCGCCCGCTCTTCCCGGACGGGATGCGCAACGAAGTCCAGATCATCATGTACTCGCTCTCGGCTGACGCCGAGAACCCGCTGGATGTGCTGGCGATCAACGCCGCCTCGGCGGCTGTCATGATCTCCGACATCCCCTGGGGCGGGCCGGTCGGCGCCGTGCGCGTCGGCCGGGTGGACGGCCAATTCGTCGCCAACCCAACCTTCGCAGAGATGGACAAGTCGGACCTCGACTTGCGCATTGCCGGCACCCGGGACGCGATCCTGATGGTCGAAGCCGGCGCAGAGGAAATTCCCGAAGACGTGATGGTCGCCGCCCTGGAGTTCGGGCACCAGTCCATCCAGCCGCTGATCGACCTGCAGCTCAAGATGCGTGAGGAAATCGGCAAGCCCAAACGGGAAGTGAACCTCGCCATACCCGATCCCGCCCTGCAGGAAAAGGTCTTCGCCCGCGTTCACAGCCCGATGAACCTTCTGCTCGACAAACCCCTGATGAAGGCCGAATTCTACGCCGGCATGGACGCCCTGCTCGAAGAGGTCGTCGCCGAGATGATCCCGAGCGCAGCCGCGAACGTGGCCGTTACCGACGAAGAGGATGTCGAAAGCCTCCCGGAGGAAGCCGGCCATGAGGCCCCCACCCTGGCAGCCGTCAAGGAGGCCTTTGCCGAAGCCGAGAAGAAAGTCGTCCGCGACCGCATCCTCAACGACGGCAAGCGCCCCGACGGCCGGACTCCCACCGAGATCCGCCCGATCTGGTGCGAAGTCGGGTTCAGTCCGCGGGCCCACGGCTCCGGCCTGTTCACTCGCGGCGAGACGCAGGTCCTGACCCTGGCGACGCTCGGCACCCTGTCCGAATCCCAGGAGCTGGACACGCTCACCCCGATCGACACCAAGCGCTACATGCACCACTACAATTTCCCGCCCTTCTCGACGGGCGAGGTCAAGCCGATGCGCGGCCAGAGCCGGCGTGAGGTCGGGCACGGCGCCCTGGCCGAACGCGCCCTCGAACCGGTCATCCCGGCGGTCGAGACCTTCCCCTACGCCTTGCGGCTGGTCTCCGAAGTGCTGGCTTCCAACGGCTCCTCGTCGATGGCCTCCGTCTGCGGCTCGACCCTGGCTTTGATGGACACGGGCGTCCCGATCAAGGCGCCGGTTGCCGGCGTCGCGATGGGGCTGGTCAAGGAAGGCGATCAATACACCATCCTGACCGACATCCAGGGCACGGAAGACCACCTGGGCGACATGGACTTCAAAGTCGCCGGAACCGAACAGGGCATCACCGCCCTGCAGATGGACATCAAGATCTCCGGCCTGAGCGCCAACATCATGAAGCAAGCGCTCGAGCAGGCCCGCCAGGCCCGCATCTTCATCCTGGGCAAGATCCTGGAGACCATCCCCGCTCCACGGCCCGAGCTTAAGCCGCACGCCCCGCGAATCACCACGGTCAAGATCCCCTCGGACAAGATCGGCGCCATCATCGGGCCCGGTGGAAAGAATATCCGCGCCCTGCAGGAAGAGACCGGCACCAAGATCGACATCGAGGAAGACGGCACCGTCTACATCGCCAGCACCAACGGCGAAGGCGCCCAGCGGGCCCGCGAGCGCATCGAAGCCATCACCGAGACGCCCCAGCTCGGCCGCATCTATACCGGCAAGGTCGTCCGGGTGGCCGATTTCGGCGCTTTCGTGGAGATCCTGCCCGGCACGGACGGCATGGTCCACATCTCCCAGCTGGACAGCGAACGGGTCGAGAAAGTCGAAGACGTTTGCAAGCTCGGCGACGAGTTGACCGTCATGGTCACCGGCATCGACCCGATGGGCAAGATCCGCCTGTCCCGCCAGGCCGTCCTGGAAGGCTGGACCGTCGAGGAAGCCCAGGAACGCGACGCCAAGAAGAGCAGCGGCGGTGGCCGCCCCGGCGGCGGTCGTTCCGGCGGCGACCGGCGCCCCGGTGGACGCGGCGATGACCGTCGCGGTCCCAGACGATAGACTGCCAGGGGCGACCGCTCGGTCGCCCCTGATTTTTTATCCATGTTAACCCGTCTCCGCCATACGTTTGCAGAATACCCATCCCAGTTCTGGTTGATGGGCGCCGGGTTATTAATCAGCTCTGCCGGCTCGTCGATGATCTGGCCGTTCCTGATGATCTACGCCAGCGAGAAACTCAGCCTGTCGATCAGCGCAGCCTCGACGCTCATCGCGATCAACGCCGCGACCGGCCTTTTCTCGTCGTTCGCCGCCGGGGCTGTAGCGGATAAATTCGGGCGGAAACCCGTCATGATCGTCAGTCTGGCGGTCAATGGATTGGGCTATTTCTTCCTGAGCCGGGCCACCAGCTACGGAGCTTTTGCCGGCCTTATGGTCCTGATGGGGGCCGCCAACCCGCTCTACCAGGTCGGGGCGGACGCCATGCTGGCGGATATGATCGGCCCGGAGAAGCGAACGACGGCCTATGCCATCATCCGGATGATCAACAATGCCGGGATCGCCATCGGTCCGGCCGTGGGCGGGTTCCTGGCGGCCATGTCATACACCTACGCTTTCATCGGCGCCGCAGGCGGGATGATCGTCTACAGCCTGCTGTTGCTGGTGCGCGCCCGCGAAACCCTCAGCCAGGCATACCTGGAGGAGGCGCCTTCGGAAAGCCTGGGCGGGTATACCCGCGTCCTGGCGGACCGTCCCTTCGTCATCTTCGCGCTGGTGGTCGGCCTGGGACTGATCGCCCCCTCCATGGTCTGGACTCTGGTGGCTGTTTACGCCAAACAGAATTACGGGCTGTCCGAGAGCCTGTACGGTTGGCTGCCAACCACGAACGCCCTGATGTGCGTCTTCGTCCAATACTTCGTGACCCGCTTCTACCGCCGCTACCGTTCGTTGTCGGTCGCCGCAATCGGGATGCTTACCTACGCCGTGGGCGTGGGCAGTTTTGCGCTGATGAGGACGTTTTGGGGTTTCTGGCTCAGCATGGTCATCATGACCTTTGGGGAGCTGACCTTGATCCCGACAGTCAGCAAGTACATCGCC
>Ga0335071_10000951_pt1 | contig 31248 bp, 28 predicted proteins | sample Lox_Sample_15_FD_206724 | JGI IMG/M metagenome (GOLD analysis project Ga0335071, IMG submission 206724) | Soil microbial communities from Loxahatchee National Wildlife Refuge, Florida, United States - Lox_Sample_1.5 | ecosystem: Environmental > Terrestrial > Soil > Wetlands | place: USA...
TGTCCGACAATCGCCGGCCGTGCGCCGCCGCGTGCTCCTCCTGCTCCTCGTCGCGACCGCGGCGATCGCGCGCGCGGGCCCGCCTGCATCGCCGCTGCCGCCCGACGCCCAGGCCGCCGCCGACGCGCTGCGCGCGGCGCGCGAGGCGCTCTCGCGAGACGCGTACGAGGACGCGGTGCAGCGCTTCACCGAGGCTGCCGACGCGCACCCTGCGATCGCCGACCACGCGCGCCGCCTCGCGGCCTCGGCCCTGCTCGACGCGGGACGCGCGGAGCCCGCGGAGGCGACCGCTCGGCTCGCCCTCAAGCAGGCGCCGGGCTCCGCCGTGGCCGCACAGCTCTACGATCTCGTGGCGCGCGCGCGAAAGGCGGTGGGCGACGAGCCCGGAGCGCGCGCGGCGTGGCAGGCGGCGCTCGAGCGCGCCCGGGGCTTCGGGCAGGCCGACGCGATGCATCTGGCGCTCGCCACCTCGTTCGAGCGCAGCGGCCAGCTCGAGGACGCCGCCCGCGAGGCGCGCGCCGTCTGGGTCGACTCCGCCGAGCGCCCCGAGGCCGATGCGGCCGGCCGCCAGCTCGCTGCGCTCGAGGCGCGGGCGGGGCGCTCGTTCCGCGGCGCGCCCGACTGGCTTCGCCGCGCCGATCGCCTCTTCGACGCGCAGCGCAGCGCCGCGGCGCTCGAGGCCTACGAGGCGGCCCTCGGTGCCGGGCTCGCCGGCGAGGCGCGCCGCCACGCCACCGAGCGGCGCGCGCACTGCCTGTTCCGGCTGCGCCGCTACACCGAGGCGGTGTCGGCGTTCGCCGCGCTGGCGCCCGATCCGACCGCGCGCGTGTGGCACGCACGCGCGCTCGCGCGCTCGGACCGCGTCGAGGAGGGGATTGCGGCGCTCGAGCAGATTGGACGCGAGCCGCTCGGCGAGACGGCGGCCTGGGCACGCTACCTGGCGGGCCTGCTGCACGCCGGCCGCGGCCGCGTCGACCGCGCGCGCTCTCTCTGGATCTCGGTGGTCGATGCACACGCGAGCGACGGGCTGGTCGGCGACGCGCTCTGGCAGCTCGGCTGGACGGCGTACACGAAGGGCGATTACGCCGAGGCGCGCACGCGCCTGCTGGCGCGCGCGCCGCTCGAGCGCGATCCGATCGAGCGGGTGGCGGCGCGGTACTGGGCGGCGCGTGCGCTCGAGCACTCCGACCCGAAGACGGCCCGCACCGAGCTCGCCGGCATCGCGCGCGAGTCGCCCTACTCCTACTACGGCTGGCGCGCAGGCCAGCGGGCGCCGGCGGGGGCGCCGACGATGCCGCAGCCGATCGAGGAAGGGGGCACGGCGATCACCGACCGCGACCTCCTGCCGGCGCGCATCCTGCTCGCGGCCGGGCTGGAGGCGGAGGCGCTCGCGGAGCTCGCGCAGCTCGATGCGCGGGCCGACGGCCTGCGCGACCACCTCTCGCTCGGCGCGCTGCACGCGGCCGCCGGCGACTGGGCGGGCGCACAGTCGCTCGTCGTCGCGGCGTACGGCGGGCGCCTCGAGGGCGGGCCGGCGCCCGGTCAGGAGTCGCTCTGGCGCCTCGCCTGGCCGCAGGCGTGGTCGGCGGAGCTGCGCGCCGCGCTCCCGCCCGGGGCGTCGGTCACGCCGGCACTGGTCTCCTCGGTGATGCGCGAGGAGAGCCGCTACCGACCCGATGCGGTGTCGGTCACCGGCGCCGTCGGGCTCCTCCAGCTGATGCCCGATACGGCGGCGAGGCAGGCGCCCGAGGTGGGCCTCACCGGCTTCGAGCCGGACCAGCTCGTCCAGCCGGCCGTCAACCTCCGCATCGGCGCGCACTACCTCGACGCGCTGGTGCGGCGCTTCGACGGTCGGCTCTCTGCCGCGATCGCGAGCTACAACGCGGGTCCCGAGGCCGTCTCGCAGTGGCTCGCCGCGTCGCCGGGCGCCGACGACGAGGAGTGGGTCGAGTCGATCCCGTATGGCGAGACGCGCGGCTACGTGAAGCGCGTGCTGCGCAGCGCCAACGCGTACCGGATGCTCTACCCATGAGCGCGCGCCTCTGGGACGAGCGGGTGGCGGAGCCCGAGCTCGACCTGCTGGGCATCGGGCAGGGCTCGATCGACCACGTGTGCAGCGTCGAGGGCCTGCCGCGCTTCACCGGCAAGGAGGCGATGCTCGCCTACGACGTGCTGCCGGGCGGGCAGATCGCGACGGCGCTGCTCGCGGGCGCGAGGCTCGGGCTGCGCGGCGCCTTCGTGGGCTCGATCGGCACCGACCCGGCGGGACCGGCGGTGCTCGCTCCGCTGGTGGCGGCGGGCATCGACGCCTCGGGCGTGCGGCGCGTCGCGGGTGCCTCGACCCGCCTCGCCGTCATCCTGGTCGACCGCGCCAGCGGCGAGCGCACGCTGCTCTGGTATCGCGATCCGCGCCTGCGGCTTCGCGTCGAGGACGTCCCGGCCGCGCGCATCGCCCGCTCGCGCTGTCTCCTGCTCGACGGCGACGACCCGGAGGTGGGCGCCTACGCAGCGCGGCTGGCGCGCGCTGCGGGGGTGCCGGTCGTGCTGGACGTCGACCGCCGCGCGCCCGGAATCGATGCGCTCCTCGCCGAGGCGGACTTCCCGATCGTGTCGCGACACTTCGCAGAGTCGTTCTCCGGCGACGGGAGCTTGCGCGGCGGGCTCGAGCGGCTCGCCGGGCTCGGGGCGCGGCTCGCCGTCGTCACGCTCGGCGACCGCGGCTGCCTCGCGCTCGGCCAGGGGCGCCTGGTGCGCAGCCCCGCCTTCCAGGTGACGCCGCGCGACACCACCGGCGCGGGCGACGTCTTCCACGCGGCCTTCGTCTGGGGACTGCTCGAGGGCCTCGACGTCGAGCCGCTGCTGCTGGCCGCCAACGCGGCGGCGGCTCTGAGCGCGCGCGCGCTCGGCGCGCAGGGGGGTCTGCCAACCCGCAACGAGCTCGAGGCCTTCCTGCGCCACGAGCGCCCCGGTCGCTGGCGCGAGCCGGACGCCTGAGGCGCGAGGTCCGGTCTGCCGATACGACCCCGGGCGCGCAGAGGCGCCGGGGAGGTGGTAGATGGCAGCGAGATGCGAGGGCAGGGCGACGGTCCGGGTGCTGCTCCTCCTGCTCGTCGTCCTGGCGGGCGCGGGCGCCTTCAACTACCAGCGCAACCTGAAGGCGGAGCGGGAGCAGGAGGCGAAGCGGCCCCTGCACGGCTACGCCAAGGCGGACCTGGAGAAGCTCCAGGCGGCCTACCAGCAGGAGGTCAAACGGCTCGAGGCGCGCTACCAGGCCGCGAAGGGCAGCCGCAGCGGCGTGCGCGACCGCGAGCTCCTGGGCGATCAGGTGAACGAGTTCGCGCGCGTGACCAAGGAGAGCGACGGAGTCCGCGACATCGGCGCCGTGCTCTCCGAGCGCGAGGCGGCGCTCCGGGAGGTGCAGACCGAGCTCAGCCAGCGCACGAACGCCGATCCGATGCAGATCTTCCTGCGCCGCCTGACGACGTTCTAGGACTCCTCCTCGAAGGGTTCCTCGTCGTCGATCTCGCCCGGCGGGAAGAGCTCCTCGTCGGTCTCGTCGGGCTCGGTGCGCACGCCGAGATCGAACTCCTCCTCGTAGCGCACCGTGCCGTCGTCCTCGTCGTCGAGCAGCGGCGCGATCGGGCGCGGCGGGCGCCGCGGCGCTGCGGGCTGGGGCGGCGAGCTCGCCGAGACCTTCGGCCGCCGCCGCTGGTCGGCCCCACACTTGGGACAGAGCGGCTCGGGCTTGCTCAGATCGTAGAACTTGGTGCCGCATTGGAAGCAGCTCCACTTGGTCCCGAGCTTCGAGGCCGCGGCGCTGCCGATCGTGACCGCCACGGTGCGCGGCGGCCCGCCCTTGCGCGGGCGCTTTCCGGCCGGCACCGCTTCGGCAGGCCGCCCGGACGCGGGCGGGGCCGCGGGCGCGGGCGGCCGGGATCCCGCGCGCTGCGCCGGCTTCGCGCCGGCCTTGGCCGCAGGCGCGGCCTTCGCCGCCTTCGCGGGAGCCTCGGCCTTCTTGGCCGCAACCGCTGAGGTGGTCTTCTTCTTGGCCACAGCCTTCTTCTCGGAGCTCTTCTCGGGGCGAGCCGCCTTCCGGGCGCTCGACTTCGCGGGCGTCTTCTTCGACGTCGCCATCAGACCCCCCTCGCAGCCGTCCGGATGGCAGGATCCATGAGGCTGCGGATGCCGCTCTCCCGCGCGTCGTCCTCACCTTCGATGCGCGAGCGGTCGACCTCGATCCACGCGTCGGCCGGGGTCGCGATACCCGCGGCGGCCAGCCAGCGGCGCGCCTGCGCGTCGAGTGCCTCGCGCGCCGTCGCGGGCGAATCGGTCCCGTCGGCGTTCTTGACCGGCGCGTACTCCTCGCCGCGATTCACCTCGAGCACGGCGGTGCGCTCGGCCGCCGGGAGCGCGTCGAAGAGGAAGCGCTCGAGCTTGTGACCATTCGGTTGCATCGGCGTGCAGGGGCGTCCTGCCTCGTCGACGCACGGGATCTTCTTGGCCGATGCGTGGTAGGGAAGGATCGCATCGGCCTGGGCCGCCACGCGCCGGGCGAAGCCGACCTCGAGCGCGTGGATCGCGATGCTGCCCGCCCAGTAGACCAGCTCGCCGGCGCCGTCGCGCTCGTTGCGGTGCGCGTCGTCGATCTCGGTGTACTCGACGATGCCGACCCGATCGCCGATCCGCGCCACCACGCCGACCTTCTCCATCGGATCCAGCTTGCTCACCACCTTGCACGACATCTCGGCGCGCTCCAGGTGGTGGAGCCCGAGGAAGAGGGGGTCGATCACGGGCACCATCGGGTTGTCGACCTGGAAGTAGGAGACGGTCGAGATCCCGCGCCGTGCCATGTCGTCGAGCGCGCCCGAGTCGGCGAGCGCCTGGAAGGCGCCGCCGTGGCCGTTGGGGCTCTCGGCGATGCGGTCCCGCGCCTCGAGGATCAGGCGCCCCTCGAAGTCGAGCGCGGGCACCATCGCCTGGCAGAGGAACGCCACGTCCTCGCGCGGGAGGCCGAGCCAGGATCGGCGCTCGAAGAACGCCCGCGTGGCCGCATCGGTGGCCGGGCTCGTCATCACGTACCACGGAATCGCCGCACGATGGCGCTGGCGCGCCCGGCGAAGCTTCTCGGCGTGGAGCTCGAAGAGCGTGCGGCCGCTCGCCGGGCCGAGCGGGAAGAGGCCCTTGGGGCCGTCGAAGCCGAGCCGGGTGCCCTGGCCGCCGGCCACGACCATCGCCGCGACGCCGCCATCTCGCAGCAGCTCCTCGCCGCGCTTGCGAGCGGCGGCACGGCGCTCGGCGCTGCCGCCGCGATCCGGGAGCCGCTCGACGGGCGCAGGCGCGAGCCTTCGAGACCCCGGCGCAGAGAGCCGCTGGGTGTGCTCGTGCATGCGCTGCAGCGCAGTCAGGTCGATGCGCCGGGCCTGGTCCGCGAGCGCCTGGCGCCCGGCGGCGTCGAGTGCATCCCAGAACCGGAACACGTGCCCCTGGCCGAACGCGGCGTACCGCTCGCGGAGCTGTTCGATCGATTCCTGCACTTCGCTCACTGTCGGGGGGATCCGGAAAGCGCACGCGGAGTAGCACAGCGGGGAGGCGAAGCAAGCGACGAAGGGCGGGCCGCAGCAGGGCCTCTCACGGGCCGGTCATGCTCCGCGAGCGGCGCCCGGACGCGGCCAGGACACTACCACTCAACTTGACATAATGAATCTTATCGGACGTTCCAAAGGTCGCGCCGGAGAACGAGGCGCCGGAGCGCCCCGTCCGGCGCCGTGGGCCCTCAGGGCTGAGCCTGGGGCTGGGCCTGGGGGCTGGCTCGAAGCTGGAGCTCGCGGAGGCGCGCCTCGACGTGCGGGGGAAGCTTGTGCTCGCCGGGCTCGCTCTGCAGCTTGGCGTAGAGGGCAAGGGCCTGGTCGCCCTTGCCCGCGTCGGCCCAGACGCGCGCGGCGTCGCCGAGCGCCTCGATCCGGAGGGGGTAGCTGGGGATCGCGGCGGCGGCTTCGTAGGAGCGGGCGGCATCGTCGAAGTGTCCCGCGTCCTCCTGCAGGCGAGCGATCCGGGCATCGAGCACACCGGCGATCGGCGAGTCGGACGGAAGCTCGGCGAGGCCGTCCTGCAGGACCGTGAGCGCTCCGGCCGGGTTCCCGAGCTGCGCGTAGATGTCGCTCGCCTGGAGGCGCGCGAGCGCGGCCGCCGCCGTGCCGCGCTGGGCGCGCGCCACCTCGAGGAAGCGCTCGACGTACTCGGTCCGGACCGTGCGCGCCGTCTCGGGATTCGCGGGCTCCGGGATCTTGGCGTCGTTGGGCGTCCCGCCCATCGCGACGACGTACTTGGAGCGGACCTCGGCGAGCGCAGCCGCCGCGCGATCCGCGCGCGAGCCCTGCCACGCGCGCCAGCCGCCAAGCCCCGCGGCGACCACCAGGATCACTCCGGCGATCGCGAGCACGGGCACCGGGTTGGCACCGATCCACGCCACCAGCCGCTCGCCGAGCGACTCGAGCTCCTCCAGCGTGTCGGTGGGCTCTCTCTTGGCCACGCGTGCTCCGGGGGTTTCGAGGAGCGGCAGTGTAACGGAGGCCGCACGCGTCGGAACCGCCGTGCGGGCTGGTGACCCTCGCGGCTCCGCGGACTCCGCCTCACTGCCAGCTCGATGAGCTGCGCTCGGCTTCGCCTCGCTGCGCGCTTCGCTTGCGGGCCGACTCTCGAGTCGGCCTCCTAGCCGGCCTGAGCGCCGCGCTGGCGCGCGCGGAGCTGCAGTCGGACCGGCGTCCCAGCGAGGCCGAAGCGCTCTCGCAGGCGGTTCTCGAGATAGCGGCGATACGACTCCTTCACCGCGTCGGGCTCGGTGCAGAAGAGCACGAAGGTCGGCGGGCGGACGGCGACCTGCGTCGCGTAGAAGAAGCGGAGCGGCCGCCGCCGCGTCCCGCGCTGCGCCATCGCCGGCTCGTGCCCGCCCACCGCGTCCTGGAGCCAGCGGTTCAGCGCCGCCGTGGGCACGCGGGTGCGCGCCGCTGCGGCGAGCTGCTGCACGAGCCGGAAGATCCGCTCCGTCCGCAGCCCGGTCCGCGCCGAGACCGTGAGCACGGGCGTGTCCGCGGCGAAGCGCAGCCGCTCGCGGATCTGGTCGCGCGCGCGCGCCGCGTCCGCTCCGCGGTCGACGACGAGGTCCCACTTGTTGACGAGCACCGCCGCGGCGCAGCCGCGATCCCGCACCAGGCCGGCCAGGTGCACGTCCTGCTCGGTGAAGCCCTCGGCGGCGTCGCTCACGAGCAGCGCCACCTCCGCGCGCTCGATCGAGCGGAGCGCCACCAGCGCGCTCACCCGCTCGCCGACCCGGTGCTGGCGGCCCGGCCGCCGCAGGCCGGCTGTGTCGACCAGCACGTAGGTCCCTTCCCCGCGCTCGATCACCACGTCGATTGCGTCCCGGGTCGTGCCCGCCTCCTCCGATACCACCACCCGCTCGCTGCCCACGAGCCGGTTCACGAGCGAGCTCTTCCCGACGTTCGGCCGCCCGACCAGCGCCACGTGGATCGCGTCGCCGTGCCGGTCGGCTCTCGCCTCCTCGCGCGCGGCGGGGGGCAGCGCGTCCACGAGCTCCTCCAGCACCTCCCACGCGCCGCGGCCGTGCTCGGCCGAGATGGCGCGCACGCGCTCGAAGCCGAGCCGGTGGAACTCGGCGGCGCGCGCCTCGTGCGCCGGGGCATCGATCTTGTTGACCGCGAGCGCGAGCGGTCGGCTCGCGCGCCGCAGCTCGCGGGCGATCGCCGCGTCCTCGGGCAGCAGGCCCGCCTGTCCGTCGACGACGAACAGGACTGCGTCCGCCTCGGCCACCGCCGCGCGAGCTTGGGCCTGGACGGCGGCGTCCAGATCGCTGGCCCCCGCCCGCCCCTGCCCGCTCTGTACCTCCAGGCCTGCGGTGTCGACCACCAGCACGCGCCGCTCGCGGACCTCGATCTCCTCGGCGATCCGATCGCGCGTCAGGCCCGGATGGTCGTCGACGAGCGCGCGTCTCCGACCCGCGAAGCGATTGAACAGGGTGGACTTGCCTACGTTGGGTCGGCCGACGATGGCGATGAGGCTCGGGCGCATCCTGGACTCGAAGAGGTGCGAAGTTTGCTTGACAATCGGAGCCGCGCGCAACTAGGCTCGCGCGGGGTGCCTGTCCGGGTCTGCCGACCCGGTCGTCGCGATCCTGGGGGAAGGAGAGCAGCCGTGGTCGGCTCTGCGCGCCGTCTCGCCTCGGGCCGTCTTGCCTCGGGCCGTCGTGCCCTCGGCTCCGGCCGCCTGGCCTCTGGCTTTGGCCGTCTTGCCGTCGGGCTCGGGATGGTCGCAGCGCTCGTCGCGAGCGGACCCGGCGAGGCACAGGCCGGGACGAAGACGATCCGGCGCTCGCTGCAGAACATCCTGTTCTTCCCGTTCGACATGGCGCTCTCGCCGATCGTCGCGCCGAAGGCGGTCTACACCAACTGGAAAGCGAGCGACGATACCACGGCGGTGAAGATCGCCTACCCGATCTTCGGCGTGGTGTGGGCGACGGGCGTGAACCTCGGCGCCTCCGGCATCCGGGGGCTGGCGGGCCTGCTCGAGTTCCTGCCCGGGCTCGTCCTGATTCCGTTCAAGGCCGACATGAACCCGATCTACGACCTGCCCGAGTCGAACCAGGCGCTGATCGACACCGGGTCCGACGCCTTCAAGGTGAAGATCGGCGTCGACTACGTATCACCCGCCCAGTAGGGAGCCGCGTGCCGCCGGCCGGGCGTGCGAGCCCGCGGTCGGCTGCGGTCCGGCCGCGAAGTCGCCGACCAGCGCCTCGATCGCGTCGCGCTGATCGGGGTGCAGCCAGCGCGCGCCAGGGACCCCGCGAAACCAGGTGCGCTGGCGGCGCGCGAAGCGCCTCGTGTCGCGCCGCATCGCCTCGAGCGCACCCGCGAGCGTGTCGCGGCCTTCGACGACCTGCATCAGATGCCGATAGCCGATCGCCTGCAGCGCTCGCAGGTCGCTCCGGTAGCCGCGCGCCGCAAGCCCCCGGCACTCCTGCAGCAGGCCCGCGTCGATCATCTCCTTCGCGCGCGCGTCGATGCGCGCGTCGAGCGCCTCGCGGCCGGGATCGAGCACCAGATACAGCACGGCGAAGGGCTGGTCCGAGAAGTCGTGCGAAGCACGCAGCCGCGACGGCGGCGTGCCCGTGCGCTGGTGCAGCTCCAGCGCGCGCACGGTGCGGCGAAGGTCGTTCGGATGGATGCCGCGGGCCGCGTCCGGATCGATCTCTGCGAGCCGCCGGTGCAGCCGATGCGGATCGCCGGCTGCGCCCGCCCGCTCCGCCTCGCGCTCGAGCGCACTCCGAAGCTGGGGCTCCGCCTCGCCCCCGTCGATCAGACCCTCGAGGAAGGCGCGAATGTAGAGGCCGGTGCCGCCGGTCAGGAAGACGATCCCGCCGCGCGCGTGGATGGCGGCGGCCGCCGCGCGCGCCTCCCGCGAATAGCGCCCCGCGCTGTAGGCAACGTCGGGGGTGACCACGTCGAGCAGGTGATGGGGGACCCGCGCGCGCTCCGCGAGCGAGGGCTTCGCGGTCCCGATGTCGAGGAATCGATAGACCTGAACCGAGTCGGCGTTCACCACCTCGCCGCCGAAGCGGAGCGCGAGGTCGATCGCCACGCGGCTCTTGCCGGACGCGGTGGGGCCGGCGACGACGACGACCCGGCGCTGGGGATCGGAGGGCATGGCGGCAGCGTAGCGGCCGGCGCGGCCGATCAGGACCGCCCGAAGCGGCGCTCGATCTCTCCCTTCGACAGGGGAATGGCGATCGGCCGGCCGTGCGGGCAGGTGGGCGCCCAGGGGATGCCGTCGACCGCCGCGAGCAGCGCCTGCTGCTCGCTCGGGTCGAGCCGCTCGCCGGCGCGGCGCGCGGCGTGACACGCCATCGATGCGAAGAGCCGCTCGGCGGCCTCGGGAGCCCGGAGCGCCTCCCGGCCGGCGCCTGCCGTCGCGAGCTCGTCGGCGAGCTCGGCGACGAGCCGGCCGGGATCGCGGCCCTCGAGGAGAGCGGGGATCGCCCGCACCGCCACCGCCGAGGCGCCGAACGGCTCGAGCTCGAAGCCGAGCGCGCCGAGCGCCGCCTCCGCGGCGGTGAGCCGCTCGACGCGATCGGGCGAGAGCTCGAGCGTCTCGGTGGCGAGCAGCGGCTGGCGCGCGACGCCGCCCGCGCGCCAGGCCGCGCGCAGCCGCTCGAAGAGCACGCGCTCGTGGGCGGCGTGCTGGTCCACGAGGAGGAGCCCGTCGGCTGCCTCGAGCAGCAGGTAGCTCGCGTGGAGCTGGCCGAGCAGGCGCTGCTCGCCGAGCCGCAGCCGCGCCGCATCCGCCGCTCTCGACTCCTCGGGCGCGGCGCTCGGGGCCCGGAGGAGCGGAGCGCCCGGGACCAGGCGCGGGCCGGCGAGGATCCAGTCGCCCGGCGCGCCGCTCGTCTCGCCGACGCGATCCGGGCGTGCGGGCGCCGAGAGCCACCGGCGCGCGCCGAGCGCCTCGCGCACGCCGCTCGAAACCATCCGGTGTATCGCGCCGGGATCCGCGAAGCGCACCTCCCACTTGGCGGGGTGGACGTTCACGTCGAGCGCCTGCGCCGGGAGCTCGAGGTAGAGGAGCGCCGTCGGATGGCGCCCGCGCGGGAGCACGTCGCGGTACGCGTCGAGGAGCGCGTGGCGCAGCAGCCGATCGCGCACGGGCCGCCGGTTCACGAAGAGGTGGATCCCGGCGGCGGTCGGCCGGTGGGCGTCCGGCCGCGAGACGAAGCCCTCGAGCGAGAGGCCGCCCTCGCGGGCGGCGACCGGCACCAGGGGCTCGGCCTCGCGCTCGGAGAGCACCGCCGCGATGCGTTCGATCCGCTCCGAGACGGCGGGCCAGCTGACGGCGGGCCGATCGTCGCGGCGCACGTCGAAGTGGACCGCGGGCAGCGCGAGCGCGGCGCGCGCGACCCAATCGGCGATGTGACCCCACTCGGTGCCCTCGGACTTCAGGAACTTCCGGCGCGCCGGCACGTTGTGGAAGAGGTCGGCGACCTCGACGCGCGTCCCCTCCGGCCCGCCCGCCTCACGCAGCCCGCTCGGCTTGCCGGCGTCGACCTCGATCTCGAAGCCCGCCGGAGCGCCGCGCGCCCGCGTGCGCAGGCGCAGCCGCGACACCGAGGCGATCGCCGGCAGCGCCTCGCCGCGGAACCCGAAGGTCTCGATCCGGGCGAGATCGTCGCTGCTCGCGATCTTGCTCGTGGCATGCCGCTCGAGCGCGAGGTGCGCGTCCTCGGGCGTCATCCCCGATCCGTCGTCGGAGACCGCGAGCAGCGCCCGGCCCCCCTCCCGGATCTCCACCCGGATCCGCCGGGCGCCGGCATCGAGGGCGTTCTCCACCAGCTCCTTCACCACCGACGCGGGCCGCTCGACGACCTCCCCGGCCGCGATCTGATCGACCAGGGAATCCGGAAGGCGCTGGATTCGCGCGGCCATGGGCGGGCCCATCATCGCCGCGCCGCGCCCGGCCGGTCAAGCCCGACCTCGCAGTTTTGCGCCTCAAGCCCTTATTTTCGTTGACAAAGCATCGATTTTGGGCCATAGCCTCTCCGGGCCGGCACCAGCGGGCGGGGGGGGATATGTCCGAAGGAGCCAGTTCTCATCATCCGATCTCGGAGCCGCACCGAAGTGCGGCGATCGACGCAGCGTCGTCGCGCCTCGCGGGCCGACGGCGCGAGGACCACATCGTCTCGGCCAGCGCGGCGAGCCAGCGCGCGATCGAGCGCGCCATGCTCGCGTCGCGAAGCGAGCTGCCCGTCTTGATCTGGGGACCGCCGGGCAGCGGGCGTTCGATGCTCGCCCGGGCGATCCATGCGTGGAGCGGGAATGCGGCCGGGTCGCTCGAGACGCTGGTCTGCGCCGCGGTTCCCGAGCCGCTCCAGATCCGCGCGCTCTTCGGCTGTGCGGCGGGCAACTACCCGGGTCTTCCCGAGGCGTACGTGGGTGCGTTCGAGCGCGCGGCGGGCGGAACGCTGCTGATCGAAGGCATCGAAGGCCTCGGCGCCCCGGTCGCGACCGCGCTGGCGCGGGCGCTCGCAACCGGTCGCTATCGACCCGAGGGAGGATCCGAGGATCGACCGCTGCGGGCGCGAATCGTGGCGACGGCGGACCGGGCGACAGGACAGCCGCTCGGCGAGGGCGGCCTCAGCGTCGAGCTGCCGCCGCTCGCGGAGCGCCGCGAGGACGTGCTGCCGCTCGCGGCGCACTTCCTGGCCCTGGCGGCCGCCGAGGCGGGCGTCGCACCGATCGGCTTCGCGCCGGACGCGCGGGCGGCACTGCTCGAGGAGCCCTGGCTCGGCAACGTGACCGAGCTGCGCGAGCGCGTGCGGCAGGCGGTGCGCCTGTCGGGCGGCGGCGCGGTCAGCGCGGAGGCGCTCCTGCTCGCGGCGCCGGGCGGCCGCGTTCCCTCCTTCCGCGAGGCGAAGCGCGCGTTCGAGGCGCGCTACGTGCAGAGCCTGCTGCGGCTGTGCGAAGGCAACATCAGCCAGGCGGCGCGTCTGGCGCAGAAGGACCGCAAGGACTTCTACGACGTGATCCGCCGCACGGGAATCGATCCGGCGCAGTACCGCAGGTAGCGATACCCTGGCCGCGCGATGCGCGTGGCCGTGGTGCAGATGACCTCGACGGACGACGTGGCCGCCAACCTGGCGGCCACGCGCAAGTTCGTCGCCGAAGCGGCGGACTCGGGCGCGGAGCTGGTCGCCCTTCCCGAGAACTTCGCCTTCCTGCGCCGCGAGGGGATGCCAATCCCCTGCGCCCAGGCGCTCGACGGGGAGATCGTCGGCACGCTTCGCGATCTCGCGCGGCAGCACCACGTCTGGCTGCTCGGCGGGAGCTTTCCGGAGGCGGCCGAGGGCGCCGCGGCGCGCGTCCACAACACGAGCGTCGCGGTCGCGCCCGACGGCCGCATCGCGGGCGTCTATCGGAAGATCCACCTCTTCGACGTCGACCTCTCCGCGCAGGGCGGGCTCGCGTATCGGGAGTCCGAGCGGATCGCTCCGGGCAGCGAGGTGGTCGCGGTGGAGACACCGTTCGGCGTCATCGGGCTCTCGATCTGCTACGACGTGCGCTTCCCCGAGCTGTACCGCCGGCTCGCAGAGCGCGGCGCCCGCTGGCTCGCAGTGCCGGCCGCATTCGCCCGCGAGACCGGGCGCGACCACTGGGAGGTGCTGCTCCGGGCGCGCGCCATCGAGAACCAGGCCTTCGTGCTGGCCGCCGCGCAGGTCGGCGACCACGGCGGCGGCCGGGCCAGCTACGGGCGCTCGATGGTGGTCGATCCCTGGGGCCTGGTGCTCGCCCGCGCCCCGGATGCCCCCGGCCCGGTCCTCGCGGACTGCCGGCTCGAGGAGCAGGACCGCATCCGCGGCGCCCTGCCCGCCCTCCGCCATCGCCGTCTCTGAGCGAACCCCCGACCGTCTCAAGCGCTCGCTGCGACGCGCCGATGCCCTGGGAGGCCGCGCGAGAGCTGCGCGCGCCCGTCGTGTCTGGAGTGGCGATGCCGCCGAGCGATGCCGCCCCGGTCGAGCAGCGAGCGGCCCTGGTGATTCGCACCGGGGGCTTCGCCGGCACCCGCTACGAGCTCGGGATCGGTGAGACGCTGATCGGACGCAACCCGGGCACCGACATCACGCTGCTCGACGAGGGCATCAGCCGCGAGCACGCGATCATCCTCTACGACGACGAGCAGTCCTCCTACGTGATCGAGGACCTGCAGTCGACCAACGGCACCAAGGTCAACGGCAAGCGGGTGCGCAGCGTCACGCTCGCGGCCGGCGACGAGATCCAGATCGGCCACACGCTCTTCGAGTTCGTCGCCGGCTGTTGACTTCGCTCGGCTTCGCCTCGCTGCGCGCGATCGCTTCGCGATCGCTGGCCGATGCTCCAGGCGATCGCATGGCCCCAGACGCCGCAGAGCTGACCTAGCCTCCGGCGGGACCTTCGCGCCGGCCCGAGGCCTGGTGGCTGCGGAAGCCGCGCTCGATCCACTCGACCAGCTCCTCCTCCGAGTCCGTGACGCGGATCAGGGCGAGGTCTTCGTCCGAGATGGCTCCGTGTCGCAGCGGCTCGGCCGCCAGCCAGTCGAGCATCCCCTGCCAGAACGCGCTGCCGAACAGCACGACGGGGAAGTCGGGCATCTTGCCGGTCTGCTTCAGCGTGATCGCCTCGAAGATCTCGTCGAGCGTGCCGAAGCCGCCCGGCAGCCCGACGAAGCCGCACGAGTACTTCACGAACATCACCTTGCGCACGAAGAAGTAGTCGAAGGACAGGCCGGTCTCGACGTACTCGTTGGTCTCCTGGTCGAAGGGCAGCTCGATGTTGAGCCCGATCGATCGCCCCCCGGCCTCGCGTGCGCCCTGGTTGGCGGCCTCCATCAGGCCGGGCCCCCCCCCGGTGATGATCGAGAAGCCCGCCTTGGCGAGGCGGGCGGCCACGCGCCGGGCGTCCTCGTAGAACGGATGCCCCCGCGCGACCCGGGCACCGCCGAACAGGCTCACCGCGGGCCAGACCGGACGCAGCGTCTCGAAGCCCTCGACGAACTCACCCATGATCTTGAAGACGATCCAGGTGTCCTTGGCGCGCGGGTCGTACACGCCGTCCGTATCGGGCGCCGCCTAGCGCTTCTTGAAGAGCCCCTCGAGCCGCGCGCGCGCGTCGTCCGCGGCGGCGAGGCCGCGCGCCGGTCCTTCGCGGGGGGAGAACCAGTCGCAGCGATTGGCCCGCGCGCGGTCGGAGACGCGCTCCGCACCCGGCTCGCGGCACTCGTTGTACGCGCCCAGGTCGTGGTGGGCGCAGTTGCGGCAGGCGTGGAGGTCGGCCCGACAAGTGGGGCACTCGTCGCGGAAGCCGACGCGCTCGCCGCTGGCGAGCGCGATCGCGGTGCCACACGCGGCGCAGTTCACGGCGAGTCCGCCGGAGGCCGGCGCACCGCGAGCCGGAGTCTTCGCGGCCGGACGAAGGTCACCCCGCGCACCGTGCGACAGCCAGGCGCGCGCTGTCAAGCCTCGTCCGGCGCTCGCGCGCCCGAGCCGAGGTGATAGGCTGCGGCGCCATGAAGAGGCCGCTCTCCAGCCGGCTCTGGATCGCCGCCGCCCTGCTCGCCGCGCTCGCTGCCGGCTCCGCCCCGGCTGCGTCGCCGACCGGAGAGCACGACCTCGTCGACCTGGTGCTCGGCTGGGCGCGCGGCAGCTTCCGCTCTCCGCTCCTGTGCACGTTCGGCGGAGACACGCACCAGGGCCTGCGCCGCGTGGTGATCGCGCCAGGACCGCCGCAGTCGGAGCGGCGCGTGGATCGCCTGACCTTCTTCGACATCGACGCGCCGACCGCGACGCGCTGCACGACCGTGCTCGGCGGCGAGCAGCCGAACGCGATCGGCAGCGTGCTGCTCGGCTACACCTCGAAGCGACCCAACTCCGACACGCCGAAGCGCGATTTCGACGAGCTGATTCGCGCGGGCCACCTCGACTTCGAGATCGTCGAGGGAGCCCTGCGCGTCGGCCCGATCACGACGCCTCCGAAGCAGCTCCCGGAGCACGACTTCGCGCGCGGCACGGCGAGCATCGCAGTGATCAAGGCCAACACCGACGAGGCGCGCCTCCTGCAGGACTTCGGCCCCACGCGGCGCGTTCGACTCACGCTCCAGGCGCCCGACGGTACGCAGCTCGAGCTCCCGCTCGTCGAGTTCACCGGGCACTGATGGCGGCGCCGCGCGCGGGCGACCTCGCCGCGGCGCGCTGGGTTCCGCGCGAAGGCGTCGACCCGGCGGCGCTCGCCGCGCTCCTCGAGCGGGCCGCGGCCGCGCTCGCCACCGAGGGCGCGGTGCGCAAGGCGAGCCGGCGCAAGACGCTCCACGCCATCGCCCTCGGCGACGGGGTCGACCACCTGCTCAAGGCGAACGACTACCGCGACGCCCCGCTGCTGCGGCGGCTGCGGCGGAGCAGGTCGGCCCGCGAGCTCGCGCGAGCCAGTGCAGCAGCGGCGCGCGGCGTCCCGACGCCGGTTCCGGTCGCGGCGGGCGAGCTCCGGCGCCGCGGACTCCTCGAGCGGTGCTTCCTGCTGGTGCCGCTGGTGCCGGGCGCGGTCGATCTCGAGCGCCTCCGCGCCGAGAGGGCGCACGCGCCGCGCGAGCGCCGCGCCTGCGAGCGCGCCCTGGGCGCGCTCGCCCGACGGATGCACGACGCCGGCGTCTTCCAGGAGGACTTCGCGCCCAACAACTTCCTCTGGCGCGCGGATCCGCCACCGAGGCTCTGGGCGATCGACTTCGAGCGCGTGCGTCTGCGCGCCCCGCTCTCGCGCGCGGCGCGCACCTTGCTGCTCGCCCGGCTCGAGCGCCGGCTCGCGGACGCGTCGGGTGCCGCGCGCATGCGCTTCCTCCTCGCCTACGCGGACGAGGACCGCGCCGCCGCGCGGCGCTGGTGGCTCGAGGTGGAGGCGCGGGCGCCGCGCCTCGCCCGACGGGACCGGAGGCGCTGGCAGCGGACCGCCACGCATCCATCGCGCCGCTTCGCGCCGATGGAGCGCGCCGGATGGCGGGGCTGGGCGCGGCGCGACGCCGATCCGGCCGCGCTCGCCGGCGTCCTCGACGGGGAGCGCGTCGGCGAGGCCGCCTTCCTGGTGCGCTGGCTCGGGCGGCTCTCACGCCGCCGCGCCGCGCGCGCCTGGGGGCTCGCCCAGATGCTCTGGCAGCGCGGCGGCGCCTCACCCAAGCCTCTCGCCCTGCTGCGGTCGAGCCGCGGCGCCGCCCTCGTATTCGAGCGTCCGTCGGGCTGCCAGCGCCTCGACACCCTGGCGGATCGGCGGCGCCTCGAGCCGCAGCTCGCGATCGCGCTCGACCGCCTGCTCCGGCTCGGTGCACGCCCCGAGGCGCTCACTGCGGACCGACTCGGCGCCGCGGCACAGGGCGGCCGCATCTGGCTCCTCGATCCGCTCGTGGTGTCGCCCGGGCGCCGCCCGCCGGTGGAGGTCCACCGCCGCGCACGCGAATGCGCGGCCCGGCTCGCAGGTACCGGCTAGGCCGCGCCCCGGTGCCCGAGTCGCACCCGCTTGACCACGTCCGTGAGCGCGACGATCGCCTGGCGCGCGCTCGCCGGCGGCTCGCGCCGACAGCTCGTCGCCGCGCGCTCGGCGGCCGCTGCGAGCGGGGGCAGGCCGAGCTCGCCGGCTTCGGCGGCGAGCTCGAGCGCGGCCTTCGCGGCCTCCTCGAGCTGACCCCGGGCCTCGGCGTCCTGGATCGAATCGATGCGCTCGCCGAGCGCGACGACGAAGCGGTCGAGCCGCTCGAGCGACGGATCGTCGCTGAGCAGGGAGCGGATGGGACCCTCGGCCGGCGGCTGCACGCCCTGCTGATCGGATGCTCGGAGTGGACGCTGTATCGGCGGCTTGCAGCGGTCGCGTATGATCCGCAGATGGCCGGTGCCCGAAAGCCGAGCAACTACTCGGTCCTGTTCACCTACGTGCTCCCGTACTTCCTCTACGTGGGCGTGCTCTCGGTCCCCGCGGAGACCCTCCCCCGCGCGTGGGCCTACGCGCTCGCGCTGGCGGCGAGCGGCGGCGCGCTCGTCTGGGGTTGGCGCTGGTACGTGCCGCTGCGGGGACCGCGCAATCCGGTGGGCTCGGCGCTTGCCGGTGTCGGTGCCGGTGTGGCGGGGGTCGCGCTCTGGGTGGCGATCAAGCGGCCCTTCTTTCCGGTGGAGGGATCCCCCTGGCAGCCCCTGCCCTTCTGGCTCCGGCTCGTCGCATCGGGCACCGTGGTGGCGCTCTTCGAGGAGCTGCTCTTCCGCGGTCTCGTGCTGCGCACGGCCCTGCAGTGGGACGAGGCACGCCGCGCGGGCTCTCGCGAGGCCCTGGCGGAGGCCCTCCACGAGAGGAGCCCTTTCGGCGTGTCGCCCGGAGCCTGGAGCCCGGCTGCCCTGCTGGTCTCGAGCGTCGCATTCGCCGCCGGCCACCTGCCGGGCGAGTGGCCTGCGGCCTTCGTCTACGGCCTCCTGATGGCCGGGCTCTGGATCTGGCGAGGAGATCTGCTGTCCTGCGTCGTGGCGCACGGGACGACCAACGTCGTGCTCGCCGTCTGGGTCCGGGCGACCGGCCAGTGGGCGCTGTGGTAGCTGGATTTGTGCATTCGGATGGATTGATCTAAGATGGGGCGACCATGAGTCGGGACCCTGGCGCGCGCCTCGAGTCGCTGCTGCGGGAGCGGATCCTCCTGCTCGACGGTGCCATGGGTACCCAGGTGCAGGCCCGAGGCCTGGGCGAGGCCGACTTTCGGGGCGCCCGCTTCGCCGACCACCCTTCCGATCTGAAGGGCAACAACGACCTTCTGGTGCTGACCCGACCCGACGTGATCCAGGGCATCCACGAGGCGTACCTCGCGGCGGGTAGCGATCTCGTCGAAACCAGCACCTTCAACGCGACGGCGATCTCGCAGGCCGACTACGGGCTCGAGTCCGTCTGCTACGAGCTGAACCTCGAGGCCGCGCGGCTGGCGCGCCGCGCCGCCGACGCGTGGAGCGCGCGCACCCCGGACCGGCCGCGCTTCGTCGCGGGAGCGCTCGGGCCGCTGAACAAGACCCTGTCGCTCTCGCCGGACGTGAACGACCCGAGCTTCCGCGCCGTCGGCTTCGACCAGGTGCGCGACGCCTACGCCGAGCAGGTTCGCGGCCTGGTCGAGGGCGGCGTCGACGCGCTCCTGGTCGAGACGATCTTCGACACGCTGAACGCGAAGGCGGCCTTCATCGCCATCGAGCGGGTCTGCGCCGAGCTCGGGGTCGCCCTGCCGCTCCTGATCTCGGTCACGATCACCGACCGCAGCGGGCGCACGTTGTCGGGGCAGACGCTCGAGGCGTTCTGGACCTCGGTCGCGCACGCGCGGCCGCTCTGCGTCGGCATCAACTGCGCGCTCGGCGCCGCCGAGATGCGGCCATACGTCGAGGAGCTCGCGCGCATCGCGCCGGTCTTCACGAGCTGCTACCCGAACGCCGGCCTCCCCAACGCCTTCGGCGGCTATGACGAGACGCCCGAGATCACCGCGGCCAGGCTGCGCGAGTTCGCCGAGGCGGGATGGGTGAATCTGGTCGGCGGGTGCTGCGGCACCACCCCGGAGCACGTCCGGGCGATCGGCGACGCCGTACGCGGCCTCGCGCCGCGCGCGATCCCCGACGTGCCGCGGCGGCCCCGCTTCGCCGGCCTCGAGATGCTCGAGGTGCGGCCCGACAGCAACTTCCTGATGATCGGCGAGCGGACCAACGTGACCGGCTCGCGGCGCTTCGCGAGCCTCGTCCGCGCCGGCGACTACACGCGTGCGCTCGAGGTCGCGCTCGACCAGGTGCGCGGCGGCGCCAATCTGCTCGACGTCAACATGGACGAGGCGCTGCTCGACTCCGAGAAGGCGATGGAGACCTTCCTCAAGCTCGTCGCCACCGAGCCCGAGGTGGCGCGGCTGCCGCTCGTGATCGACAGCTCGAAGTGGTCGGTCATCGAGGCGGGGCTGCGCTGCGTGCAGGGCAAGGCGGTCGTGAACTCGATCAGCCTGAAGGAGGGCGAGGCGGAGTTCCTCGCCAAGGCGGCGCTGGTGCGCAGCTACGGTGCCGCCTGCGTCGTGATGGCGTTCGACGAGCAGGGGCAGGCCGACAGCGTCGAGCGCAAGGTGTCGATCTGCCAGCGCGCCTACCGGCTGCTCACGGAGCGCGCCGGCTTCGCGGGCGAGGACGTGATCTTCGACCCCAACATCTTCGCCGTCGCCACCGGAATCGAGGAGCACAACCGCTACGCGCTCAACTACCTCGAGGCCGTGCGCCAGATCAAGGCGACCTGCCCCGGCGCGCTGGTGAGCGGCGGCGTCTCCAACCTCTCGTTCTCGTTCCGGGGCAACGAGCCCGTGCGCGAGGCGATGCACTCGGCGTTCCTGTACCACGCGATCCGCGCGGGCATGGACATGGGGATCGTGAACGCCGGCCAGCTGGTCGTCTACGAGGACATCCCGAAGGACCTGCTGGAGCGGGTCGAGGACGTGCTCTTCGATCGGCGCCCCGACGCCACGGAGCGCCTCGTCGAGTACGCCGGGCAGGTGAAGGGCAAGGGCAAGCAGCGCGAGATCGACCTCTCGTGGCGGCGGGGCAGCGTCGAGGAGCGCCTGGTGCACGCGCTGGTGCACGGCATCACCGACTTCATCGAGGAGGACGCCGAGGAGGCGCGCCGCAAGCTGCTGCGCCCGCTGCACGTGATCGAGGGTCCGCTGATGGACGGCATGAAGGTCGTCGGCGACCTCTTCGGCGCGGGCAAGATGTTCCTGCCCCAGGTGGTGAAGAGCGCGCGCGCCATGAAGCGCGCCGTCGCCTACCTGACGCCCTTCATGGAGGCCGAGCTCGAGGGCGGCGAGCCCACCTCGGCTGGCGTCCTGGTGATGGCGACAGTGAAGGGCGACGTGCACGACATCGGCAAGAACATCGTCGGCGTCGTGCTCGGCTGCAACGGCTATCGCGTCGTCGACCTCGGTGTGATGGTGCCGTGCGACAAGATCCTCGACGCCGCCGCGGCGGAGCGCGCCGACCTGGTCGGTCTCTCCGGGCTGATCACGCCGTCGCTCGACGAGATGGTGCACGTCGCGCAGGAGATGGAGCGCCGGGGCCTCGCGCTGCCGCTGCTGATCGGCGGCGCCACCACCAGCAAGCAGCACACGGCCGTGAAGATCGCTCCCGCGTACTCGGGCCCGACGCTCCACGTGCTCGATGCCTCCCGCGCGGTCGGCGTCGTCGCGAGCCTGCTCGACCCGGTGCAGCGCGAGGCGCTGGCCGCCCGCGCGCGCGACGAGCAGCAGCGGCTGCGCCAGGCGCATGCCGCCACCGCCGCGCGGCCTCTGGTCCCCTACGCGGATGCGCGACGGCGGCGGCGGGTCCTCGACTTCAGCGGTGGCGCGGTCGCGGTCCCATCCTTCGTCGGGCGCCGCGCCCTCGACGATCTCGACCTCGACGAGATCGCCCGCTTCATCGACTGGACCTTCCTGTTCCACGCCTGGGAGCTTCCCGGGAAGTTTCCGAAGATCCTCGATCACCCCCGCTACGGCCCGGCCGCGCGCGAGCTGTACGACAACGCCCAGGCCCTGCTCGAGCGCATCCTCGACGAGAAGCTGCTCTCCGCCCGCGCCGCCTACGGCTTCTGGCCCGCGCACGCCGAGGGCGACGACCTCGTCCTGTTCCGCGACGCCGACCGGCGCAGCGAGGTCGCGCGCTTCCCGATGCTGCGCCAGCAGCGCGCTGCGACGCCGGACCGGCCGCTGCTCTCGCTCGCGGACTTCGTGGCGCCCGCCGGGAGCGGCGTCGCCGACTTCGTCGGCGCCTTCGCCGTCACCGCGGGGATCGGCGCCGAGGAGCTGGCGGCGCGCTACGAGAGGGATCACGACGACTACCAGGCGATCCTGGTGAAGGCGCTGGCCGATCGTCTCGCCGAGGCGTGCGCCGAGTGGCTGCACCTGCGCGCCCGCCGCGAGTGGGGCTACGCGCGCGACGAGCAGCTCTCGCTCGACGATCTGATCGGCGAGCGCTACCGCGGCATCCGGCCGGCCTTCGGCTATCCCGCCTGCCCCGACCACAGCGAGAAGCGCACGCTGTTCGACCTGCTCGACGCGCCGGGCATCGGCATCACGCTCTCCGAGAGCTGCGCGATGCTGCCGGCCGCGAGCGTGTCCGGCCTCTACTTCGCCCATCCCGAGGCGCGCTACTTCACGGTCGGGCGCATCGGCCGCGACCAGCTCGCCGACTACGCGGCCCGCCAGCACGTGCCGATCGAGGAGGCAGAGCGCTGGCTCGCGCCCAACCTCGCGGGCGAGGCGGTCGCGGGCAAGGACGCGCCGGCGGCCGGCGCCGAGGCGGGCGAGGAGGCCGCCGAGGCGCGCCCGTGAGTGGAACCCTCTGCCTGGTCTCGGGCGGATCGAGCGGGATCGGACGCGCGCTGATCGAGACGCTGCCCTTCGCGCCGGCGCGGGTGGTGAGCCTGAGCCGACGGCCGGCGCCGATCGGCGTCCACGTCGCCGTCGATCTCGCCGAGCCCGCCGGCTGGGCGCGCGCGAGCGAGGTCTTCGAGAAGGAGATCGCGGGCTTCGGCGGCGAGCGGGTGCTCTTCGTCCACGCCGCGGGGACGCTCACACCGATCGGTTTCGCCGGGGAGGTCGATCCGGCCGCCTATCGGCGGAACGTGCTGCTCAACGGCGCGGCGCCGCAGGTGCTCGGCGACGCCTTCCTGCGCGCACTCCGGACGACGTCCGCCGAGGCGCTGCTGCTCTTCATCGGCTCGGGTGCGGCGTCCTCGGTCTATCCGGGCTGGTCGAGCTACGGCGCCGGCAAGGCGGCCGTCGCGCAGTGGACGCGCACCGCGGGCGCCGAGCAGGCGCGCCGCGGCCGCCGCTGCCGGGTCGTCTGCGTCGCGCCGGGCGTGGTGGCGACGGCGATGCAGGAGGAGATCCGCGCTACCGACCGCGAGCGCTTTCCCGAGGTCGAGCGCTTCGTCGCGCTCGAGCGCGAGGGAGCGCTCCGAGACCCGCGCGAGGTCGCGCGCGAGCTCTGGTCGCTCGTCACCGGAGACCTGCCGAACGGCGCCGTGCTCGACCTGCGGACCCGCTGACCCGTGCTCCCGTACCGGGCGGTGATCTTCGATCTGGGCGGGGTGGTGATGGGCTCGCCGCTGCACGCGATCGCCGCCTACGAGCGGGACCTCGGGATCCCGGCCGGCTTCGTGAACCGTCTCGTGGTCGCCGGCGGCGCCGCGGGCGCGTGGTCGCGACTCGAGCGGGGTGAGCTCACGCTCGAAGCGTTCTTCCCGGCGTTCGACCGCGAGTGCGCCGAGGCCGGCCATACGATCTCGGCGCGCGCGATGATGGAGCGCATCGCCGCGGCGGCGGTCCCGCGTCCCGCGATGCTGGAGGCGATCCGCTGCATCCGGGGCCGCGGCCTCTCCACCGCGGCGCTCACCAACAACTGGGTGGGCGAGGACCGCGCCGCCGGCCCGGAGCGCGGCTGGCTGGGCGAGCACTTCGACGTCGTGGTGGAGTCGAGCGCCGTGGGCCTGCGCAAGCCCGATCCGCGCATCTACACGCTGGTGCTGCAGCGGCTGCGCGTCGACGCGGCCGAGGCGATCTTCCTGGACGACATCGGCGGCAACCTGAAGCCGGCACGCGGGCTCGGGCTCACCACGATCAAGGTCGACGATCCGGGCTCCGCGCTCGCCGCGCTCTCCACCTGCCTCGGCTTTCCGCTCCAGGTCGCCTGACGTTGCACCGCTCGCAAAACCGCTGTGTCTTCCCTATGTTCCGGCGGTTCCCGCAGGCGGAGTCCGAGATGTCCCGAGTGCACGTCGCGGTCGCCGGTGCGACCGGCGCGGTGGGCGCAGAGTTCCTGAGGCTGCTCGAGAAGCGCGCCTACCCGCTGCGCAGTCTCAGGCTGCTCGCCAGCAAGCGAAGCGTCGGCCGCACGCTCCCGTTCCGCGGCGAGGCGATCGCGGTCGAGGAGCTCACCGAGGAGAGCTTCCGCGGCGTCGACCACGCTTTCTTCAGCGCCGGCGCGGCGCAGGCCCGACGTTTCGCCCCGGCGGCCGCCGCCGCGGGCGCCGTCGTGATCGACAACTCGAGCGCCTACCGCTACGAGGACGAGGTCCCGCTCGTCGTGCCGGAGATCAACGGCGCCGACGCGTTCTCCCACAAGGGCATCATCGCGAATCCCAACTGCACGACGATCGTGGCGCTGATGGCGATGGCGCCGCTGCACCGCGCCTTCGGGGTGCGGCGCGCGGTGATGTCGAGCTACCAGGCCATCAGCGGCGCGGGCGCGCAGGCGATGGCGGAGCTGGACCGCCAGGTGCACGACTGGGTCGCGGGCCGACCCCTCGAGGTCAAGCACCAGCCCAGGCAGATCGCCTTCAACGTGATTCCCCGGATCGACGCGGTGCAGGACAACTTCTACACCAAGGAGGAGATGAAGTTCCTCTGGGAAGGGCGCAAGATCCTTCACCACGCCGCCCTGCTCGCCACGGCCACCTGCGTGCGGGTGCCCGTGTTCCGCTCCCACGCGGTGTCGCTCAACCTCGAGCTCGAGAAGCCGGCGACGCGCGACGCCGCCCTGACGGCCCTGCGCGCCGCGCCGGGGGTGCGCGTGCAGGACGATCCGGGCGCCGAGGTCTACCCGACCCCGCTCGAGACGAGCGGGCTCGACGACGTCTTCGTCGGACGCGTGCGCTCCGACGTCTCGGTGCCCGATGGGCGAGGCCTCTGTCTCTGGGCGGTCGGCGACCAGCTCGGCAAGGGCGCGGCGCTCAACGCCGTGCAGATCGGCGAGCTCCTGCTGCGCGGCCAGTAGGCGCTAGCCGAGCACGAACTCGCTCATCGGGTGCGACTCGACGCGTTCGATGTCGAGGAAGCTCCGCACGCTCGCCAGCATGCGCCCCAGGTTCTCGCGCAGCTTCGCGGGGTCGCCGCCGGCCTTGTACCAGAGCATCGGGTCGACGACCGCCTCGCTGGGGAAGCCCTCCTCCACGATGCCGGCCCACGGCGGCGCGCCCTCGGTGAGCGCGCGCACGACGACGTTGCGCACGTAGAGATAGGTGCACTGGATCTCGAGCGCGAGCGGCGAGTGCCGCTCGTGCCACGTCGCGATCCAGTCGGCCTGGCTGAGTCGCTCGGGGCGCTCGATGCAGGTGAGCATCGTGATGCCTGGCGTGCGCTCGCCGGGAGGCGCGCGATGCGTCGTGTTGCGGAGCGGGACCGACTCGGTCACCAGGTAGCCCGCGATTCGCTCCGCGTGCGGCCGGAGCACCGTCTCGACGGCGCCCCGCGTGTCGACGCAGTCGAGCCAGACGCCGACCATGCCGGCGATCGGGTTCTCCATGTGCGTGATGCGCGCCTTCTGCACGGCTTCGGCGTGTGCATCGGCCGCGAGCACCGTGAGCGGCGCGCGCGCCAGCGGCGCGAGGCGCGGCGCCACCTCGCCGAGCAGCGCACGCGCGAACGCCGCCTTGGGCTCGGCGGGCCGCCTCCACAGCACGTAGACGAGCTTCTCCATCCGGGCCCTCCCGAGGCGGAGCAGTCTAGCCGCTGTGCGCGGCCTGCCGGTCGCAGCCCTCGAGCCGCTGCTTCAGGTTCGCGAGCAGCGCGCGCTGGGCGTCCCGCGCGCGCGCCACGACGAAGGCGCGGAGCGCCCGCGGGCACTCGATCGCCACGGACTCGCGCACCGCCGTCCGATCCGTCGCGAGCGCCTCCAGCGAGAAGCCGCCGCGGAGGCGGATCCCGAGCGCCGCCCGGGTCGCGAAGGCGACGCACCGAGCCTCCCGGTCGGGACGCAGCTCGACGTGGAGCCGGCTGCGGAGCGGCAGGCCGAGGAGCGGGACCCGCTCGACGGCGTCGAACGCGCGCGCGCGCGGCGGCGCTCTGACCTCGCGCACCTCGACGAGCAGCGGCTGGAGGCCGAGGAACCGCTCCGGCTCGGCCAGCTCGGCGAAGACGCGCGCGAGAGGTGCCTCGATCTCGACGGCGCACTCGAAGTGCGCGGCCGCGCTCAGCCCGTGGCCTCGGCGGCGCTCCGGTAGCGCTCGAGCAGAGGCATCACCTCCTCGCGCGGGCTCGACGGGACCCCGAAGATCGCGCGGGTGACGCCCGCGTCGCGCAGGCGCCCGAGCAGGGCGGGATCGGGCGGGCAGTAGTAGATCGAGACCTCGATCGAGGCGGGATCGCGGCCCGCCTCCTCGGCCATCTTGCGCAGCTCCGGCAGCCGGCGCAGCGCGCCGGCCGGATCGCCGACGGGGATCCATCCGTCGCCGTAGCGGATCGCGCGCTTCGCGGCGCCCGGGAAGGCGCCGCCGACGTGGATCGGCGGATGCGGCTTCTGCACCGGCTTCGGCCACTGGAAGATCGGATCGAAGTCGACGTGCTCGCCGTGGTACTCGGCGCGGCTCTGCGTCCAGATCGCCTTCATCGCCTCGATGCGCTCTCGCAGCACCTTCCAGCGATCGCCGAGGCGGGTGCCGTGGTTGTTCATCTCGTCCTCGTTCCAGCCGGCGCCGACCCCGAACAGGAAGCGACCGCCCGAGAGCTGGTCCAGCGACGCCACTTCCTTCGCCGTCTGGATCGGGTCGCGCTGGATCACCAGGCAGATCCCGGTGCCGAGCTTGAGCGTGCGCGTCACGCTCGCCGCGGCGGCGAGCACGACGAACGGATCCATCGCGTCGTAGTACATCTTCGGGAGCTCGCCGCCTCCCGGGAACGGCGTCTTCCGACTGACGGGGATGTGCGAGTGCTCGGCCACCCAGATCGACTCGAAGCCGCGCTCCTCGGCGGCGACGGCCAGGTCGGGGAAGCGCATCGAGGAGTCGGTCGGGAAGGTGCAGAGGCCGTAGCGCATCAGACCCTCCTCTCGAGGACCAGCCGGACGAAATCGCCCTCGGTGAGGATCCCGACCAGCTTGCCGCGCTCGACCACGGGGAGGCAGCCGATCTTGCGCTCGAGCATCACGCGCGCCGCGTCGGAGAGCGGGGTCTCGGGCGTCGTGGTGATCGGATCGGTGGTCATCACCTCCTCCACGGTCAGGTGCGTCAGCAGCTTCTGCTTCGCGTGCGCGCCGTAGCCGATGGCCCGGGCCAGCGCTCCGTGGAACAGGTCGCGCTGGCTCAAGATGCCGACCACCCGATCGCCGTCGCCGAGGACCGGGGTGTGGCGGATGCGCCCGAGGCTCATCAAGTCGTCGGCGATCACCAGCTTGTCGCCCCTTCGGACCGTGGCCACCTCGGGGCTCATGACGTCCCGGACCTGCATCGCTCCTCCCGTCGCGCCCGGGAGAAGCTTCGCAGACGGCCGGCGCCCTGTCAGCGCGGACTTGTCCGCGCCGGCGGCGGGAGGGATACTCGCGTGCGATGAGCCGCTTCCAGACCCTCCTGCTGCCGATCGACTTCTCCTCGCACGCCGCCTCCGCCCTCGAGATGGCGATCGCGCTCGCGCGAGACGCGCGCGCGACGGTCCATCTCTACCACGCCTACGAGATCCCGCTCGGCACGATCCCTCCCTACGGCGTGGCCATCCCGGAGCCGATGCTGGCGGAGGTGCGCGACGCGGCCTCGCGCCGGCTCGAGAAGGCCGCGCAGCAGCTGCGGCAGGCGGGCGTCGCGAGCGAGACGCACATCGAGCACGCGCCGCCCGTCGACGGGATCAGCGACGCGGCGCGCGAGCTGCGGGCCGACCTGATCGTGATGGGCACGCGCGGGCTCACCGGCCTGAAGCACGTGCTGCTCGGCAGCGTCGCCGAGCGCACGGTGCGGACGGCACCGTGTCCGGTGCTCACCGTGCGCGCCGCCGACGAGGGCGCCGCGGGCGCGGGGCCGGCGGGTCGCTTCCGGACGATCCTCGTGCCCCTCGACTTCTCGACGCACGCGGACGCGGCGCTCGACCTGGCGATCGAGCTCGCGAAGGAGCACCACGGCGAGCTCCACCTGCTGCACGCCTACGAGCTGCCCGCGGCGGTGACGCTCGCCTATGGCGTCGCGATCCCGCAGTCGATGTGGGATGGCGTGCAGCAGGCGGCGCAGGCGCGGCTCGAGAAGGCCCTCGGGCGCGTCCGGTCGGCGAAGGTCGCCGGCGTCGCGCATCTCGTCACCGGCCCCGCGGCCGACGCGATCGTCGAAACGGCGGCCGAGCAGAAGGCCGATCTGATCGTGATGGCGACACGCGGTCTCACCGGCCTGAAGCACGTGCTGCTCGGGAGCGTCGCCGAGCGCACGCTCCGCACCGCCCCCTGCCCCGTCCTCACGCTCCGCGCCGACGGCTGACCCTCGACGCCTCAGCGCTGGATCAGCTTGCGGTACGCCTTCAGGTGTCGGATCGCCGCGCTCGGGTCGCCGAGGCGGTCGTGGACGCGCGCCAGGTTGTAGTGCGCGTCGGCGCAGTCGGGCGCGGCGCCGAGCGCCTGCTCGTACGCCTCGCGCGCCTCGCCGTAGCGGCCGAGGTCCTCGAGCGCGACGCCGAGATCGAAGGCGGCGGTCGCATCGTCCGGTCGCACCGCGAGGGCGGCGCGGTAGTGGCGCTCGGCCTCGCGCAGCCGGCCCGCCTCGTGCTCGAGACAGCCGAGATTGACGTGGGCGGCTGCGTGCTTCGGATCGATCTCGAGCGCGCGCTCGTAGGCCGCGCGCGCCTCGGCGGGGTCGCCCTCCTCGATCTCGCAGCCGAGCGCGTACCAGCCCTCGGCGCTGGGGGTCAGCTCGACGGCAGGCTCGCCCGCCTCACCGGCGCCCGCGGGCGAGAGCGGGACCGGCTCCGCACCGGGCCGCCAGGCCTCGAAGTCGAACCAGTACTGCCCCGACTCCGGGCTCCAGATGCGATCGCGCTCGCGCACCACGACCTGGCTCCCCTCGGCGGCGAGCCGGACGCCGGAGAGCGGGCTCCCGTCCGGGAGCTGCTGGCGGAGCCGGCGCAGCGCCTGCGTCACGCGCCGCGGCGGCACCCGGCTGGTCGCGAGCCCCTTCACGACGCGCAGGAAGACGAGGTCCTGGAACGAGAAGCGAAGGGCGCCGTCCGGGCCGCGCTCGGGCTCGATCACCCCGGCCCGGACGTAGCTGCGGAGCTGCGCGAGCGAGAGGCCGAGCAGACCCGCGACCTGCTCGGCGCCGTACGACGTCGCGTCGCCCGTGCCAGACATGGGATGCCGGGAGGTTGAGGCGCGGCAGGGCCCCCGCGCAAGGGGTCAGCGCTTGGCTCTGCCCCGTGCCTTGCCGGCCTCGCCCGACGCGGCGCGCTTCGGGCCCTTGCGCCCGGCACCGGCGGACGGCGCGGCAAGGCTCGCGCGCAGCGCGTCCATCAGGTCGATGATCTTCGCCTCCGGCGCGGCGGCGGGCTCCACCGCGATCGACTCGGCCCCCTCCACCTTGCGGCGGATGGCGTCCTCGACGCGCTGCTTCACGGCGTCGTCGTAGCGCTCCGGGTGGAAGTCGTCGCTCTCGATCTGCTGGACGAGCTGCACCGCGAGGTCGAGCTCGGCGGGCTTCACGGCGGCCTTCCCGCGCTCGACCTCGTCGAACGACTTGACCTCGTCTGCGTAGCGGAGCTGCTGCATCACCAGCCCGTCCTGGAACGGGCGGATCAGCACGAGGTACTGCTTCCCGCGCGCCGCCCAGCGTGCCAGGGCCGCGCGGCCGGTCTTCCGCATCGCCTCGGCGAGCAGGCGGTAGGGCTTGTCGCCGCCCTTGTCCGGGCCGAGGTAGTAGGCCTTCTCGTAGTAGAGCGGGTCGACGGACTCGAGCGGAAGGAACTCGCTGATCTCGATGGTCTCGGAGCCGGCCTCCTCGAGGGAGCGGAGCTCCTCGGGGCTGAAGGTGACGTACTGCCCCTTCTGGAACTCGTAGCCCTTGACCAGCTCCTCGCGCGGCGCCACGCGCTCGTCCCGCGGGCACCAGTACTGCTGCTTCACCCGGGAGCCGCAGCTGTGGAGCCAGTGGAAGGAGAGCGAGCCACCCGACTCCTGGGTCGTGAAGAGCTTCACCGGGATCGAGACGAGCCCGAAGGAGACGGCTGCGGTGCCGATCGCGCGCGCTGCCATGGATCTCTCTCCCCTGGGGATTGGAGCATGGGCGAGGTGCGAAGAGGCGTCAACCCGGACCACAATCGGCGCATGGCAGACCGGGCTGGAGCGGGTCGAGGGGGCCTCGGGGCCTACCGGGCGAAGCGCTCCGCCGAGCGCACGCCCGAGCCGTTCGGTTCCGGCGGGCACGGCTCTGGCTCCGGCGGCGCTCGCCCCCGCCTCTTCGTCGTCCAGCAGCACGGGGCGCGGCGCCTCCACTTCGACTTCCGGCTCGAGTGGAACGGCGTGCTGCTGTCGTGGGCGGTTCCGAAGGGGCCCTCGCTCGATCCGGCCGAGAAGCGCCTCGCGGTGCGCGTCGAGGACCACCCGGTCGACTACGCCGACTTCGAGGGCGTGATCCCCGAAGGCAACTACGGCGCCGGCGCGGTCATCGTCTGGGACACGGGCCGCTGGATCCCGGTGGAGGACCCCGAGCGCGGGCTCGAGAGCGGGAAGCTCCTCTTCGACCTCGCCGGCTACAAGCTTCGCGGCCGCTTCACGCTGGTGCGCACCGGCGGCCGCCGCGCCGCCAGGTCGGGCAAGGAGTGGCTGCTCATCAAGAAGGCCGATGGCTTCGCCGCTTCCGGCGCCCTCGACGCGCACTCGGTGCTCTCGGGGCTCACGCTGGACGAGCTCGCCGATGGCCCGCGGCGCGAGGCCGCGCTCGCGCGCGCCGCGGGACGCCTAGGGGCGACACGCCGGCGCGTCGACGTGGTAGCGGTGAAGCCCATGCTGGCGCAGGCCACCGAGAAGCCCTTCTCGGCGGACGGCTGGCTCTTCGAGGTGAAGTACGACGGCTACCGCGCGATCGCGGCGCGCGAGCCCGCTACGGACGGCGGGCGCGCCCGGGCGCAGCTCCGCTACCGGAGCGGACGCGATGCGACGGCGCTCTGGCCGGAGCTCGCGGGTGCCATCGCGGCGCTGCCCTACTCGCGCATCGTTCTCGACGGAGAGCTGGTGGTGCTCGACGGCGAGGGCCGCCCGAGCTTCCAGCGGCTCCAGAAGCGCGCACAGGCCAGCACGCCGGCCGAGGCACGGCGCGCCGCGGTCGAGTCGCCCGCGACGTACTTCGCCTTCGACCTCCTTGCGCTCGGCGATCTCGACCTCCGCCCGCTCCCGCTCGTCGAGCGCAAGCGGCTCCTCGAACGCGCGCTTCCCGGCCGCGGGCCGCTGCGGGTGGCGCCCCACTTCGCCGCGCGCGGTGAGGTCGTCTTCGCCGAGATCGAGCGCCTCGGCCTCGAGGGGATGGTGGCCAAGCGCGCCGACGCGCCGTACCGGGCCGGCCGCTCGCCGGCCTGGCGCAAGATCCGCATCCGCCCGACGCACGACTTCGCGATCGTCGGCATGAGCGCGCCGCGCGGGTCGCGCGCCGGGTTCGGTGCGCTGCACCTGGCGGCGCGCAGCGGATCGACACTGCGCTATGTCGGCCGGGTCGGGAGCGGCTTCTCCGACGCGCAGCTCGCCGCGCTGCACCGCGCGCTCGAGCCGCTGCGCCGCGCCACGCCCGCCTGCGAGGGCGCGCCGAAGAGCGCGCGCGGCGACGTCTGGGTCGAGCCGCGCCTCGTGTGCGAGGTTCGCTATGCGGAGGTCACCGCCGACGGCAGCCTGCGCCAGCCCGTGTTCGT
>Ga0335071_10000952_pt1 | contig 31243 bp, 22 predicted proteins | sample Lox_Sample_15_FD_206724 | JGI IMG/M metagenome (GOLD analysis project Ga0335071, IMG submission 206724) | Soil microbial communities from Loxahatchee National Wildlife Refuge, Florida, United States - Lox_Sample_1.5 | ecosystem: Environmental > Terrestrial > Soil > Wetlands | place: USA...
CCACATCATCCCTGCGCGATCCTGGCTCACGTGCGTGACCGGCCCTAGGACACTGTGCGTACTGTTGCGGTCGATCGGGAAGTGGGTAGTAGTTTCCGTCCTTGGATCGAACCGGTCGAGAGATTCATTGGAGCTGACCCAGAGAAACCCTGAGCGGTCTTTGAAGATCGTATGAATAAACCCGCCTGCGGGGTAGTTCGGGTGGGCCATATCACGGGTAAAGGATTTGAACTCGTAGCCGTCGTATCGGTTCAGCACGCCCGTAGTGTTGAACCACAAGAACCCCTGATCGTCCTGGAGGATGCCGCGGACTTGGCCGGGGAACAAACCGTCCTTGCTGGTCAGATGAGCAAAGCGGATGTCCTTGCCCTCGCTTACGGCGAGTCTCACCAACACCGGTTCCGCAGCGCTCAGAACAGAGGCAAGCTGAAGCAAGCATACGGCGGCAACGCAGGTTCCCATTCGCCGGTTCGAGCGGGACACAAGGGTCACATTCGTATCTCCTTGTAGTATCAAGAGCGGCCGCCAACGACGTGATCGGGACTCTTCTCGAGAACAACACCGCTCGTGCGTTTCCTCCCCGCCAATCAGAACAGGCCCAAGTTCATTCAGAACGAGTTCGGCTGAGCGACGCTTCCGTCAGAACCTTATGCGGGCAGCTACCTGCACCTGCCGCGGCAGATTCGCCTGGCTGCTGACGACTCCAAAGGCGGTGGTTCCCACTGTGCCTCCCGGAGGCGCGAAGGTCGGGTTGTTGAGGAGGTTGAAGCACTCCACGCGCAGCGCGAACGTTATCTGCTCCTTGAGCGGAAATTCCTTAAAGATCGACAAATCGACGGCTCTCAGGCCGTCGCTGCGCACATTGGGCAGGGTGCGTGGGCCATTACCGAAGGTGAACGGTGCCGGCTGGGAAAATGCAGCGGTGTTGAACCACTCGGCCAGCTTCGCGTTCGTGCTGCGGTGTCCGTGCATCACGGGATCCCCGACAACTTTGGCGCGCTCGGAGAGATTGTACGCGCCAGCGGTGTTAGCGGCGGTTATGATCAACGGATTGCCGGTGGCCAAAGTGATCAGCCCGTTGATCTGCCAGTTCCCGACGGTTTTCTCCAACCACTTCGGCAGGCCATGGCCGAAGCGGCGCCCCGCGCCGAACGGGAGCGGCCAAACTAGGCTGCTCACCAGGCGTCGGCTCACGTCCTCGTCGGCAAGGCTCTTTTCAGCCGCCAAGTTGTAAGTATTTTGCGGCGCCGGCGAGTAACCGAAGTTGTCCAAGTTTTTCCCCCCGGTGAAAGAGACCGTCAGCAAAGCGCCGCTTCCGAACTGCCCCTGCAGCTTGCCCGTGAAGGACTGGTAATTCGTCGAGCCGGTTGCGGGTTTGAAATCGACAACGCTCTGGAACTGTGGATACGGACGCAGCAACTGCGAACGGACCACGGTGGGCTGCGAAAGGATGCCCGTTTGGATGACGCCATAGAAAGGATTCGGCACCAGTTGTTGCAGCGCCGTCCCGAGTTGCAACTGAGCTGCCGTTAGTTGATTCAGCTCATAACCGGTTTCGAAGAGGATCTTGGTACCCTTGCTGGCCGCGTATCCGACTTCCACCTGCCACTTTCTTCCGACGCGGCGCTGGATGGTGGTGTTCCATTGCTGGACATATCCGACGCGGTTGCGGCGGTCGATGGCGCCGTCGCGGCTGCCGGTGATGTCGAGGCCGACGCGGGTCAACAAGCCGAGGCTCGATCCGGTGGGCTGATCCAGGCCCTGCGGGAACGCATTCGAGAGGTAGTTTAAGGGTGTGATTCCGTCGAGGGAGTCAACCCATGTCGATTGGGTCTGCCACCCCTCGCTGCCTGCCGCGCTGCCGACCGCCGTGCCGACCCAGACCACATAAATCAGGCCGTATCCGGCGCGAATGACCGTGTTCCTATCCAGCGACCACGCAGCGCCGAAGCGGGGGCCGAAGTTGTTCCAGTCGGGGTCGAATTGGGTGGAAGAGTCTTTGCCGACAAACCTCAGGCCGCCGTGCAGATCAGGCATCGAGGGGACCTGCTGAGCGAGAGGGGAGGCAACGTTGTAGTCCCAGTAACTCAGTTGGTTGAACCGTTCGCTCCGCGGCGTTTCATATTCCCAGCGAAGTCCCATTTCGACGCTGAACCGCGGGGTAATCTTCCACTGATCCTGAACAAAGAGGGCCGAGTAGTGGCTGGAGGTGAAGATATGCGGATAGATCTGGACATTTCCGGTGCCAGTGCCGAGGAGAAGGCTGGCGATGCCATCGCCGGCATCGCTGCTGGCGGTGTTGGGGTCCGGGCCCTGAGTGTAGGCCGGCCCGAAGCTGAAGGAGCCGTTGGTTCCGAGGCCGCTGTATTCGTAAGTCTGGATGATACGGTATTCGCCGCCGGTTTTCAGGATGTGGCTCTTCCAGACCTTGCTGATGCTGCCCTTCCAGTTGTAGGAGGTGGAGGCCTGGTTGATGAAGCCGACACTGGACCCGAGAGCCGAATAGCCGGAGACGTTGATGTTCGGAAACGTGTTTGGCTGGTTCATCTGGGGGCCGAGCGACGGCGAGAAGCCGACGGAAGCAGGATCAAACGGGCTGGGATAGGGCTTTGTATTCAGGGTCCAGCGCACGACGCCGAAGCGAAGATTGCTGGTGAGGGTGGGGCCGTGAATGTGCGTGTAGTCGATGCGGCCGACCTTGGCCGGACCTCTGGACCCGCCGATGAGTTGACCGTTAGGATCGGCGATGGTGCCGTACAGGTTGGGATTGATGGTCACCGGGGAAAAGGAACTGGCTGCGAAGAAAAGATGATGCTTTTCGTTAGGTGACCAGTCCATCTTCCCGTCAAATTCGTCGGTGTCGTACAACTGGGTACCGGAATTAAAATGGTTGTTGATGCCGGTGCAGGCAGCCCCGGCACTCGTCGGGAGCGGGTAGAGGTTGGCAAGGGTGCTGCCGGCTTTGTCGAAGCGGCTCTTCGGGATCATGTTGCCGGGGAACGGCGAGCGGATGAAGCCCGGGCCGTTCGGGTTTGGCAGGGTCGTGGTGGGGTCGTAAAGCTGAACGGGAACACACTGGCCGCCGACGCTCCTGAACGTCTGGCTGAAGTCCCCATTGCGCTGCGCCTGGGTGGGCACAGTATCGGTGCGGGATTGCAGGGCGCGCTGCCTTAGACCTTCATAGCTGAAGAAGAAGAAAAGACGGTTGGGCAGAACCGGCCCGCCGAAGGTTCCGCCGAACTGATTACGTTTGAAGCTGGCCAGCGGGACACCGTTCCGGTTGGCGAAGAAATCGTTCGCGTCCATCTTGCTGTTGCGGAGGAAGTCGTAGACAGTACCGTGAAACTTGTTCGTGCCTGACTTGATGACCGTGTTGATGACGCCTCCGCCGGTGCGGCCGAACTCGGCCGAGAACGAGTTGGTTTGGACTTTCAGCTCTTCGACAGCATCGGGCGAGGGATAGACCGTGACGAACTGCTCGGGCAGCGCTCCGGGCATGGTGCTGGTGATGCCGTCGATCGAGTAATCGTTGCTCATGGGGCGGCCGCCGTTAATGAGGATACGGGCGGTGCCGACGTAGTTGTCGCCGTAGGCGGGCATCGGCACGGTGCCGGGAGAAAGAAAGGCAAGCCGGAAGACGTCGCGGGTGTTCAGGGGAAGGTTCTCGAGGCTTATGCGACCGACCCCGGTGCCGAGAGAACCCGTCTCCGTTTCGAGAGCTACGGCGTCGGCCACGACATCGATAGATTCAGCGGGGGCACCGACCTTGAGCGTCGCGTCGATGCGGTGAACCTGGTTGACGCGGATGTCGATGTCGGTGATCTTGGTGGCCTTGAAACCGGGTTTCTGCATCAGGATCTCGTAAGTGCCCGGCGGCAATAACGTGGCCGTGTAGTATCCCTCATGGTTGGTTTCAGCGGTTCTAGTGACGCCGGTATTGGTCTGCTTGACGGTAACCTGTACGCCGGGAATGACGGCCCCGGAAGTGTCCGTGATTCTGCCGGTGAGCTGACCGGTAATGACTTGGGCGGGCATCACGGGAATGAGAAGCAGTGCAACAAAGGCCGCCACCACTCTGGCCGTTCGCATGCAGGAGCATGGCAGCCCGCGCCTTCGCAGATCCGGATGCATGGATCACCTCAGTCTGACCCATACTTATGTAGCAGCACAGCAGAGAGTATAACTCCGGAATAACCCCTGAGAGCTGCAGCAGAAAATCGGCAAATGGAGGCAATGTTGGATTCGGTTGCGAGATTTCGGTGATCCTCAAGTATTTGGACCGCAGGTGATCGGACGTTTAACCTCAACCCCCTGTGTCAAATCGGCGGCCCGCGCTCGATCCAACTGGCGCTCAAGCTCCAGTTCTAAGCCGTGGCACCATACCTACAAGGAGCCAAGTCATGGGCGTGAATTGGAGCAAGGATATCGATCAGTCCCTGGCCGCAGCCAAGGAGCAATCCCGCCCCATCTTGCTGGATTTCAGCGCGGCTCCGGCGTGAGGAGCCTGCGCTCGGCTGGATGCCGAATCGTATGAAGATCAGAAAACTGCCGAGTTCATCCGCGAAAACTTCCTTCCGGTAAAAGCCCACATTAAAGCGCAACCGGCATGGTTCCACCGCTTTCGATGCGGTCTGGACGCCGAGTGTGCTCCTGCTCGATGCTGCCGGCAAGGAGCGTGCCCGACTGGAAGGCTATCTGCCCAACAATGATTTCATGGCCGCTCTAAAGAATGGTCTGGGTCGCATCGCCTTCGTGCAGAAGAAATACACCGACGCGGAACGACGGTACGGTGACGTGGTCGCTCAGTTTGGCGATTCCCATTTCGGCCCGAAGCGATGTACTGGCGGGCCGTCGCACAGTACAGCGCGTCTCACGATCACACGATCTTGGGCAAAGTCGCCGAGGAACTGCGAAGCAAATATCCGTCCAGCGTGTGGGCGAGCAAAGCAATTCCGTGGCTGCATTAGATCAGCCAAGCTGGAGATGTTGCGCCTCAGGAAGATCCGAACAATTCGGTCCGATTGGCAGAATCTTGGCCTCAGTTTTAGCTCTAGGATTTCCTAGTAAAACGTCCGCCGAAATCGCCCCAAATCACCGGAAATTGTCCCGATGTACTTTTAGAGTTCCCGCACCAGACAACGTGCAAACCCGCGTCCATGTTGCAGTTTGCCAGTATTAGTGATATTTTCACCATGCCCTTGAGAATGGCATGGAATAGATTCCCCCTTTCGCCATCAATAGCGGTGTATGAGGCCCTAGTGTTTCACCAAGCGGTCGTGGGGCTGCTTACAACGGCAAATGCTGGCACAAACAAGCTGTGCCAAAATCTCACTTCAGAGCCTGCCCGCGGGTGCTGCAAATAGTCAATTTACGTTCTCTGGTACCCGAATTTAAAGCCAGTGCCAGAATCTAAAGTTTCTGGTGTCCGTGACATAAGTCATCGTCACGGACTTGTCGCACATCTATCGTTGGCTCTATCGGCAGGCGAGGTGGGCAAAGCGATGAACACGATCAACGAAAACATGAGCGTGGCTGAGGTTGTAAAAAGCTGCCCGAACGCGCGGCGCATCTTTGACCGGCATGGACTGAAGGGTTGTGGCGGTGAGCACGGCCCGAGCGAGTCGCTCTCCTTCTTTGCGACGGTCCATGAAGTCAACCTGGATGAACTGATTTGGGAAATCAATTGCGAAATGAACAATCCGTCCGCCCAGCCTTACATCTACAAAGAGACCTTGCCGGACTACATATACCGGCGGTTCTTCAGGGCCGGTGTGCTGACAGTATTGACGGTCGGTTGCCTTTGGGGCGCGGTCAACCTGTTGCAGATTGCGTTGGGCAAGAACTTCCTGCAATTGCGCCTGCTACCCTCGATTCATGCGCACGCGCACGCCATGATCTTCGGCTGGGTGGGAATGTTCGTCATGGGTTTCGCCTACCAATCGTTTCCGCGGTTTAAGAACACGACCCTGTGGCGTCCGGGTCTCGCAAACCTCAGTTTCTATCTTCTGGCGGGAGGAATCCTGACAGGCATGATCGCAGAGATGCTTTTGCCCAACCCAGGCTCTTTGGTGCTGGGAGCTCTTTCCGGCATCGCTCAAATTTCCGCGGTTGCGCTCTTCATGCTGGTGTTGTTCCGAACGGCGCGGCAGTCGATCGAGCCGCACAACCCCTATGAAAAGTTCATCGCCAGTTCGTTCCTGTGGTTCCTGTTGGGTACGATCTTGAATGTCGTGTTTTTCTTTGCCAAGGCCACTGCACACGCTGAGCATGAGTTAATAATGCGCATCGCGCTGATTGACGGGCCGCTACGGGACATACAGTTGCTTGGATTCGCGGCACTCATCATCGCAGGCGTCAGCCAACGCTTCGTCCCGCAGGTGTACGGTCTGGAGCAGCCTGCACGCGACCGCCAGAACCTGATTTTCTGGTTGATCAACGGCAGCCTGATTCTAAACATCGTCAGCTATGTTTTGCTCCTTACAATGCACGCGCTTTACTTTGCCCTCGGCCTAGAAATCGCCTATTTGCTCATGCCAGTTTGGGCCTTTCTGCTGGCCCGGCAGATTGGCGTGTTCAAAAAACCTTCGCAACCGGACCGCACCTTCAAGTTCGTTCGAGCAGCGTACATGTGGCTCCTATTTTCCTGCGTGATGATGCCATTCTTCCCGCTCTATGGCGTGCTTACCCACCAGGTGTTCGCACACACCTACATGGGTTCGCATCGACATGCATTCACGGTGGGTTTCATCAGCCTGATGATTATGGGTGTGTCTTCGCGGGTTGTTCCGATCCTGGCAGGTATGGACTCTAATCGGATGAACTCGCTTTGGATCCCTTTCATTCTCATCAACCTTGGCTGTTCGGGGCGCGTCCTGTTGCAGGTACTCACTGATTTCGTGCCTAACGTGGCTTTTCCGCTGGTGGGATTGACCGGCTTCATCGAGTTCACGGCGCTGCTATGGTGGGGAGTTGAGCTATGGCGAACCATGAACGTGGCGAAGACGAGCCGCACTAAGATGCTGACGGCACCGTTCCCGCTCGGCGTGCGATAAGCCGCCCGCACGGCTTCCCCCGTCGTTGACCGCCGGCTTACGTCTGTACAATAGCCACTGTGGCGGAAATCAAGGTTGACCACGCTCAGACTCTGGCGAAGGTCCAAATTTTCTCTGGGCTCACGGAGTCTGAACTAGCTTTCCTGGCCCAACGTGCGGTGCCTCGCCGTTTTTCTTCGGGCGAAACCGTTTTCGGCGAGGGGGAACTCTGCGCTGGACTCTATGTGGTTGAATCCGGACACGTCCGCATCTTCAAGAGTTCCTCCAGTGGACGTGAACAGATTCTCAGTGTCGATGGGCCGGGCAGTTCCATCGCAGAGCTGCCGGTCTTCGATGGGGGAAATTACCCGGCCTCGGTGACCGCGGTCGACGACGCCACACTTCTGTTTGTCAGTAAACAAGACTTTCAGGCACTCTGCCTGACTCATCCTCAAGTTGCGCTCAAGGTGCTGCGCGTGGTCGGTGCTCGGCTGCGGAGGCTGGTGGGAATTATCGAAGAGCTTTCATTTACCACCGTGCGGCACCGGCTGGCTTCGTTCCTCTTGCGCCTCGCTCAAGCTGAAGGCAAGCACGCGGCTGACGGAGTGGAAGTTACTTTGCCGGTCAGCAACCAGGAATTGGCGTCACAGATTGGGACGGTCCGCGAGCTGGTTTCCCGGAATCTCTCCCGTTTTCAATCCGAGGGATTGGTAAAGATCGATGGACGCAACGTGATCATTCACGATCTGAAGGCTTTAGAAGCTGAAATCCAGTCTTCCGAATAGCTCTTTCGACCTCGCAAACCCTCCATCTGACGGCTTCTTGCGGTCGCCGTGACAAAAGTCATCGGCAGGCTGCCGCCCTTCCACTAACTTCAGAGCATCAAGCGCACCACAAGAAGTGGAGATGCGATGCCGAGGAGGATGTGATGAGCATGATCACCGAGAAAACTGTGCGGGAATTGGCCCTGGGAAACCCTGCCGCAACCCGGGTCTTTGAGAAGCTGGGCATCGACTATTGTTGTGGCGGAAATCAGTCTTTGCAACAAGCCTGCCACGCGGCCAATCTGGCGGTGGATCAGGTACTAGATTCGCTTGAAATGGCCGAACAGACCACGCGGGCGGAACAGAAGGTCCATGACTGGCAAAGGGAGATGCTGGGCGATCTAGTTGCGCATATCAAGGGTACTCATCACAAGTACACACGCGAGGAGATTGCCCGCCTCGGTCCTTTGCTTGAGAAAGTGTGCTCGGTCCACGGAAAAAACCATCCCGAGCTGCTGCACATTCGCGCGAGCTTTGCCGGGCTGGCACAGGAATTGACCATGCACATGATGAAGGAAGAGATGGTGCTGTTTCCTTACATCGTTAGGATGGAGGAGGCTGTGATTCAGAATGAGCCCATCCTGCCGCCGCCTTTCGGCAGCGTGCAAAACCCGGTTTCGATGATGGAGCACGAGCACGACTCCGCTGGTGCTGCATTGCGAGCCATGCGCCAGGCCAGTGGTGGTTACTCCGCTCCTCCCGACGCGTGTATCAGCTACCAGGCGCTTTACAAAGCCCTGGGGGAATTCGAAGTCGATCTGGACCAACACATTCATCTTGAAAACAACGTCCTGTTTCCGCGAGCGATCGCCATGGAACAGGCGCCGTAATCGACTCGAAATCGTGACTTTGGTCACAGACCGCCCTTGGCCCCTCGCATAGGGTGGACTGTCGCGTATCTGTGGACAGCAGGCGGGAACAGTGGACGATCCACGCTACAGCGTCCGAGTGGCGGACAACGGGTACTGGCGCGAACAGATCAAGTGCCAGTATGCCTGTCCAGTTCACACCGACGCTCGCGGCTATGTGCGGGCAATTGCAGCGGGGGACTACGAACAGGCGTACCTGATTGCACGTGGGCCCAATCCTTTAGCGTCCCTTTGCGGCCGTATTTGTGGTGCGCCATGCGAAGCGGCTTGCCGTAGAGGAACCATTGATCAGCCGATATCCATCCGCGCTCTCAAGCGCTTCGTCTGCGAAAAATTCGGGAGCGATGCACGCAGGGATGCTGGGCGCGAACTGTTCCCCTACCTGAAGAACAAGACGGAAACGCGTCAGTGTGACGACATGGAAGAACTCAACCACCTGCTTGAGTTTCTTGCGAATGCCAGCTTTCCCAAACCCACCGGAGAACGAGTCGCGATCATCGGTTCTGGGCCAGCGGGGCTAGCCGCGGGACACGATCTCGCCCTGATGGGATCCCGCCCCACGATCTTCGAGATGGAACCGCAGCCTGCCGGCATGCTGTACACCGGTGTTCCTGGCTATCGCTTGCCGCGGGAACTGATCCGGGCAGAGGTCGCGGTAATTCAGTCCCTTGGCGTCGAAATCCGTTGCAACACGCAGGTCGGTAAAGATGTCAGCTTTGTAGATCTTCGGCGCGACTTTGCCGCCGTCATCATCGCCTGCGGCGCTAAAAGGTCCAGGGCCCTGCCAATTCCCAACTCCGATGCCATCGGCGTGATGGGTGGCGTCGACTTTCTGCGTGATGTGTCACTGGGCAAAGAAGTTTCATTAGGGCAGCGGGTGATTGTGATCGGCGGTGGCAATGTTGCTTACGACGTCGCCCGCACAGTACTACGCCAGGAAGAGTATGACGTCTCGCGGACGGCGGCCCGCATGGCGGGTGTGCGGCAGGTGAACCTGGTCTGCCTGGAATCTCTCGAAGAAATGCCCGCCGACACAGTGGAAATACTCGAAGGTCAGGAAGAGGGCGTTACCCGTCACAACAGTTGGGGGCCGAGAGAAGTCTTGGTCGATGAGAGGGACGGCCAGAAGTTCGTGCGTGGCGTGAAGTTCGCGCGATGTACGCAGGTGTATGACGAGAACAAGCGCTTTGCGCCGAAGTTCGATGAGTCGGTTACCACCGAGATCGAGAGTGACACCGTCCTGCTCTCAGTCGGGCAGTCTGCTGACCTTAGTTTTATAGACGCTCAGCGAGACGGGATCGAGATGCGATCGGCGCAGCAGATCGTCAACGACCCGGCGACCTGTGCGACTTCAGCGCCCAGCATATTCATTGCGGGCGACATTGCCTACGGACCCCGGCTCATGATCCATGCCATTGCCAGTGGCAAGCAGGCGGCTCGTTCCGTCTATCGTTACCTGCGCGGTCAGGAGATCGCGCCGGAAGAAGTTCAGTTTCACTACCCCATCGACCGCTATCACCGCGAGAAACACTACGAGCGTCGTTCACGCCTGCACATTCCCACACTTGCAGCGGAAGAGCGCCTGAAGAGTCCGACCGCACTCGTCGAGATCGGATACAGCGAAGAACAGGCGTGTGCCGAAGCCGGCCGCTGCCTCGATTGCGGCATCAACACCATTTTCGACGGCGAGCGCTGCATCCTGTGCGGCGGCTGCGTGGATGTTTGTCCCACTGTATGTCTGAAGCTGGTGACGTTCGACCGTTTAACACTTACGCCCGAACTTGAGACCGCCACGCACGAGTTGAACCTCGATCCTGCTGATCTCTCCGCCATCATTAAAGATGAAGAACGCTGCATTCGCTGTGGATTGTGTGCCGAGCGTTGTCCCACTACCGCCATCACCATGGAACAGTTCAGTTTTGCCAAGGAGTGGAAGCCATGTCCCGTCTAGATCCACCGCGCGTTAGCCGACGCAGCTTTTTGAGCTTGGCGTCGCTGGGAAGCTTCTTTGTCGCCATGGGCACAGCGGCTGTCGGTATGCTCCGCCTGCCGAACCCGGCTGTGCTGCCCGGCCCCGTGCGCCGCTTCAAACTCGGACCGCCAGAGCAGTTTTCCGCCGGAAGTGAAACTCCCTTTGCCGAGCAGAACCTCGTGCTCTTTCGCGACGACGAAGGCTTTTACGCGATATCGAGCACGTGCACGCACCTGGGCTGTACCGTGGCGCGATCCAAGGATGGGTTTGCCTGCCCTTGCCACGGTTCCCGTTTTAACAGCAAGGGCAGCGTGGTGGGCGGTCCAGCACCGCGACCACTGCCTTGGCTCGAAGTCAGCCGCGCGGCCAACGGCGATCTGATCGTCAACGCAGACAATGAAGTCCCGGAGGGCACGCGCTACCGCGTGTAGGAGGCACACCGTGGCAGAGACCGCAACCAAAGAATTTCTGCACAACCTGCGCGAACTCCCCCAGACGGTGAAGGACTCCTGCTTCCGGTTGGGGAAAGAGCCCGAATCGGAGCGCGAAGAATCGCAGGCGACATTTCATAACCTTTTTCTGCACATCCACAGCGTCCGCGTCCACGTGCGCACGCTTAAACCTACGCTTACCTTCGGTCTCGGCTTGGTGGCCACGGCCAGCTTCCTGATCACCCTCATTACCGGTGTGCTGCTGATGGTCTACTACAAGCCCTCGACCGATCTCGCTTATCAATCGATCAAAGACATTCACTTCACAGTTTCCACGGGACGCTTCATTCGCAATATTCATAGGTGGTCGGCGCAGTTGATGGTGCTAGTGGTCCTGCTACACATGGCGCGGGTCTTCTTTACCGCGAGTTACAAGAAACCGCGCGAATTCAACTGGCTGGTGGGACTCGCGTTGCTGGTCATCACTCTCGCCCTGAGCTTCACCGGCTACTTGCTGCCCTGGGATCAACTGGCGTACTGGGCAATCACCATCGGATCGAACATTGCCAACTCTCCGCGCGAACTGACCGACGCGATCGGCATTACCAAGTTCTTTGACCCGGGCGGCTTCCAGAAGCGCCTTCTACTAGGCGCGAACTACGTCGGGCAGGACGCACTGATTCGCTTTTACGTTCTGCATGTTTTCGTTCTTCCGCTCGCACTGGTTACGTTGCTGGGCGTGCACTTCTGGCGCATCCGCAAAGATGGCGGCCTCGCCAAGCCCGAGGATCCGCTCGGGGGACTCGCCGAGTGGGGCGGAGAAAGGCGACCGGTATTCCAGCCACTAGCCACGAAAACTTATGGCCTGATGGCGCTAGTGAAAGGAAAGCGCCCGCCCGTGAATCGCGGGCCCGAGAACACGGTGATGAGTTGGCCGCACTTGTTCTGGGCGGAACTCTCCGTGTTCATGGTAACGGTGGCGGTCACGCTGATCCTGGCTTTCTATAGCGATGCGCCGTTGAAAGAACTCGCAAACGCCGCCATTCCGGAAAATCCGGCGAAGGCGCCCTGGTACTTCCTGGGCCTTCAGGAGCTGGTCTCCTATTCGGCATTCATGGGAGGCATGTTGATTCCGATGATCGTCTTGGTCGGACTTGCGTTGATTCCGTTTCTCGATCGCCGTCCTGGAGGCGAAGGCACGTGGTTTGGCACGAGCCACGAGCGCTCGGTATTCTGGCAATCCTTGATCTTTGCCTGTGCCGTGACCGTCGGCATGCTTGCTTTCACGGTGAATTACGGCTGGCTGCGAAACTGGTTTCCCAACATTCAGCAGCTCTGGATCATCGTGATTAACCCCGGTTCGCTGTTTGTCCTGATCTTTGCTGCCTGGTCGCTCTTCATTCTGAAACGCAAAAATTCGGTGCGCCTGGCAGCCGTCTCATTATTCACCTGCTTCCTGGTCGGGTTCACCCTGCTGACCTACTTTGCGACGGTCCATCGCGGGCCCAACTGGCACTTTTACTGGTGGCCCTCGCAGTGGCCGGTGCACTGAGGAGAATGCGATGAAAGACCCATCCCGGATTTATCGCTGGCTCCTGCTGGTGGCGAGCGTCGTCACCATCGTCTATCTGGTGGGCGCAGCGGTACGCGAGAACTATCTGGCGCAGTGGCGGACCGTGCAAATGGAATATCGCAATCTACTTCGTGAGAAAGCCACCGACGATCGTGGCCGAGAACTGCTCGCGAAGTTTCGCGTGGAGATGAAGCAGGCCAGCATACCGGCACTGGGCACAGTGGATCGCTGCGTCACCTGCCATAACGGCGTCGACGATCCGCGCATGACCGATGTCCCGCAGCCGCATCGTACCCATCCCGGTCATATCCTCGACAAGCATCCCGTGGATCGCTTCGGCTGCACGGTATGTCACCACGGGCAGGGCGCGGCGCTGACGTTCCGCGAAGCCAAGGCCGAAGACGTGTTCTGGGACTACCCGCTGCTGCCCCCTGAGATGACTGAGTCGACCTGCGTCACCTGTCACGACGCGGAGAAACTGCCGCCCAATCAGATTCCGCTGCTGACTGCGGGCATGAAGCTCTATCGGGAGAAAAGCTGCGGGTCCTGCCACAAGCTTGGAGGACGCGGCGGCGCTCTCGGTCCCGCGCTGGACAATGAAGGCGCGAAGACCAAGCACCAGCTCATCATGACGAACCTGAAGCCGCCGCACACCACGTGGAGCTGGCACAATGCGCACTTTCGCGATCCCGGTGGAGTGGTTCCCGACAGCCTGATGCGCAATCCAACCGTCACAGGGACGGAAGCGCGGGCGTTGACCGCGTACATGCTCTCGCAGTCGAAGAGAGATGTGCCGGAAAGCTATCTCGCACCCGACAAAATCGAGCAGAAATACCGAGCGCTCCATCCCGTGCCCGTGGCCGGCGAGCAGGTTTACCGGCAGTACTGCACTGCCTGCCACGGCAACGGAACCTACACTCGGTGGGACAAGAAATTCAACCGCTTTATTCCGGCGATTCGTGGCGTCTCTTTGGTCTCAACCGCAACTCCAGAGTATTTCCGAAGCAACATCGAGCGAGGACGTCCCGGCACGCAGATGCCGGCTTGGGGTCTGCATGCGGGCGGATTGCTTCCCGAAGAAATCACGGGAGTGATCGAGTATCTTCGTTCCGCTGCTTCAGGCGCGGGCGCTGCGGGCGCTCCGGCAGTTCCCGCAATGGCGGCGCTCGCGGTTCACGGGGATGCCAGCAACGGTCTTTCTCTTTTCTTGAGAAACTGCGTTGGCTGCCACGGCATGAATGGCCGCGGTGGAATGGCGCCCGAGGTGGGTAATCCGGTATTCCAGCAAGCTGCCACCGACGAATTCATCATCCGCACCATCCGCAACGGCCGCATCGGAACCGCGATGCCTGCCTTCCAGCGTACCGAGGCGCCGGCGTTCAGCGATCAGAACATCGCCGACGTGCTCGCCTATCTGCGGACACTCGGAGAAGCAAAAGGTCCGAAAGCGATGGCGCAGAACGCGACTTCAGGAACTCCTTCGGGAGGCAAGCCATGAACGAAAAGAAGAGCGACAAGAAGAAACGGCAGAAACCCGTCTCGCGGCGCAGCTTTATCCAAACCGCAGCCATGACGGCGGCAACGCTCGCCCTACCCGGTTGCTCGCGCACAGAGAAGCCCGTGTTGACTACGCTGACGGGGGACTTTGATCCACTGCGCAGCTATCCATATCGCGGATGGGAGGACTTCTATCGCAAGATCTGGACGTGGGACAAAGTGGTTCGTTCTACCCATTCCGCGAACTGTACTGGTTCCTGTTCCTGGAAGGTCTACGTGCGCAACGGCGTGATGGTCCGCGAAGAGCAGGCCGCCGACTATCCGCGTATCAATGCCGACCTGCCCGACTACAATCCCCGCGGCTGCCAGAAGGGCGGCTGCTTCACCGAATATGTCTACAGTCCGCAGCGCCTCCGCTACCCGCTCATTCGCACCGGAGAACGTGGCGAAGGCAAGTGGCGCCGAGCTACCTGGGATGAAGCGCTCACCATGGTTGCCGGAAAACTGCTCGATAACATTTACAACTACGGTCCTGATACCAATTCCTTCTTCAGTGTCATCCCGGCCATGAGCCCGGTCAGTTTCTGTGCCGGTTCGCGCCTGGCTCACTACATCGGTGGTGTTTTCCTTTCTTTCTATGACTGGTACTGCGATCTGCCTCCGGGCGAGCCTTTGACTTGGGGTGTTCAGACCGAATCTTGTGAGTGCGCCGACTGGTTCAATTCGAAATACATCGTGCTCTGGGGATCGAACATCTCGCAGACCCGCATCCCCGATGCGCATTTTGCCTACGAAGCCCGCTACAACGGCGCCAAGATCGTGTGTATTTCACCAGACTACAACTCCAGCGCCATCCATGCCGATCTGTACTTCCGCATCAACCCAGGGAGCGACGGCATTCTCGCGCTGGGCGTAGCCAAGCTGCTCATCGATCAAAACCTTATCGATCTGCCGTATGTGAAGGAACAAACTGACATGCCGCTGCTCGTGCTCTCGGGCACGAACCGTTTCCTCCGCGAGTCCGACCTCAAGAACGGAGGCAAGGACGACATTTTCTATTTCTGGGACACGAAGCAGCAGCGTGCCGTTCCTACACCGGGTTCGATGGGATCGGAGCAAAAGACCATCCAACTCAATGGTGCCGACCCTGCGCTGGCGGGCGCCTTTCAAGTGCAACTCGCCGACGGAAAGACCGCCGAAGTCACCACGGTTTTCGAACTTCTGAAGAAAGAAATCGCCGAATACACAGTCGATAAAGTCGCCGCGCGCACCGGTTTGCCCGCGAACGAAATTGAACTCTTTGCCAAGGAACTGGGCACGCGAAAGCCGGCCATGATCATCCACGGCGCAGGCACCAACCACTGGTTCCACAACGATCTGACCAATCGCTCCTTCATCCTGCTGGTTGCCCTCACCGGAAACACCGGCAAGAACGGCGGTGGATTCAATCACTACGTCGGGCAGGAGCGCCTCTGGCCGGAGCAGGGATTCTTCAAGCTCGCCTTTCCCGAAACCCGCAAGAAGCAGCGCTTCCAAAACACTACGCTGTGGAGCTACGTCCATTCCACCAACAAAGATCCTCATCTCTACAACGGAAAGCCGATCGAGTGGTACATCCAGGAATCGGTCAAGAACGGATGGATGCCGCTCTGGCCGAAGGACGGCAAGAAGCCGCGGGCATTCATCGTGTGGCGCGCCAACTATCTGAACCAGGCCAAAGGCAACGAGATTCTGGAATCATCACTTTGGAAAGATCTCGACCTGATCGTCGATATCAACTACCGCATGGATACCACGGCGTTGTACTCCGACGTAGTGTTGCCCGCAGCCAGCTACTACGAGAAGGTGGACATCAACTCCACCGACTGCCACAGCTACATTCACCCATTCGGCAAGGCTTGTGAGCCACTGTTCGAAAGCAAGACCGATTGGGATATTTTCCACGCGCTCGCGGAGAAGATGGCGGAAGTCGCGACCAAGAAGGGACTCAAGCCTTTTCACGACGAGGCCTTCGACTGGAATCGCGATTTCACCCAACTCGCACACGATTGGACTGGTAAGGGCGCGATCCAAAGCGATGAACAGGCTGTGAACTTCATCCTTGGCAACGCGGAAGAAACCAAGGGCATGACGTACGAGTTGATCCAACAGGCGCCGCGCCGCTTTGTCGCAACCGATCCCGAGTCTTGGAACAGCGATATTGAAGAGGGCGTGGCCTACACCCCCTTCAAGCATCAGCTCGAAAAGAAGCGTCCGTGGCGCACACTCACCGGCCGCCAACAGTTCTACATCGATCATCCCTGGTACATCGAACTGGGCGAGGCGCTGCCAACTTTCAAGGAGCCGGTCGAAGAAAAATATCCGCTCTTTTGGAACACGCCACACGGACGCTGGTCCATTCACTCCACCTGGCGCGATCACCGCGCCATGCTGCGCCTGCAACGCGGCGGGCCAATCGTCTACATGCATCCCGACGACGCCCGCAAGCGCGGACTGCAGGACAACGACTGGGTTCGCATTCACAACGAGGTGGGCCACTGCGTATGCCGCTTGCAGATACTGCCCGGCGAAAAACCCGGCCGCGTCACCATGTATCACGGCTGGGAGAAATATCTCGGGTTCAAGGAGGGTGGATGGCAGTCGCTCACCTACATCAAGATCAAGCCGACGCAACTCATCGGAAAATACGGACAAGTCAATTTCCGCCTGAACTACTGGGGGCCCACCGGCAACAACCGCGATATCAAGGTGGAGGTTGAAAAAGCGAAGGTCTGAGGAGAAGCAGCCATGTCAAGACACCAATACGCAATGGTGATGGACCTGAACAAGTGCCTGGGCTGCCAGACCTGCACCATCGCCTGCAAGAAGCTCTGGACGGACCGCGACGGCACCGGCTACATGTACTGGAACAACGTCGAGACCCGTCCCGGCCTCGGCTATCCGCGTCAGTGGGATCGTATTGGTGGTGGCTGGAAAGACGGTTCGCTCCAGCCGAGCCCCTTACCTACGATGGACGACTACGGCCACGCCTGGGAATACAACTACGAGCAGCGTCTCTATGAAGGCAAGAAGCAGCCGGTCATGCCATCGCCCGAGCCTAAGTCCGGCTGTAACTGGGACGAAGACGTCGGCGGCATGAACGAGGACGAGAATTACTTCTTCTACCTGCCGCGCATCTGCAACCACTGTACCCATCCCGCGTGCTTGGAAGCTTGTCCGCGCAAGGCCATCTACAAGCGCGAAGAGGATGGCATCGTGGTGATAGACCAGGACCGTTGCCAAGGGTATCGCTACTGCATCAAAGCCTGCCCTTACAAGAAGATCTATTTCAACGAGGTCACTGGAAAATCCGAGAAGTGCATCTTCTGCTATCCCCGCCTTGAGAAAGGCCAGGTCAACGCCTGTGCTGCGCAGTGTCCCGGGCGCTTGCGCTTCGTCGGCCTGCTCGACGATCCCGAATCACCGGTGCACAAGCTGGTTTTGATTCACAAAATCGCTTTACCGCTGTTCCCCGAGAAGGGCACGCAACCCAACGTGTTCTACGTGCCGCCGTTCAATCCTCCGAAGCGAGAGAACTACGGCAAGAGCATTCAGGAAGACCCGCGGGTTCCCCTCGACTACCTCATCTATCTCTTCGGACCGGAAGTGGAGGACGTGATTGTGCGTCTGGAGGCGGAACTCAAGAAGACGCAGGAGGGCGGGCGCAGTGAGGCGCTGCAATTGCTCATCGGCCGCGACGCTGAGACCCGTTTCCACGTCCGGCCCCAGCTCGTCCAGATCCAATTGTAGGAGAACGTCATGAGAATTCGTCAACCTCTGATAATTGCGTCAGGCGTATTGCTTCTCTCCTCGATGATCTCGGCGCAGGCCGGCACGAAACCAACTCCCGGACAGTCGCTGTCCGTCTCCATATCGTCAGCGAGCGCCGACCATCTCCTCAATGGCGGACCTGCCGCGTGGAACCAGATTGCGGTGAAGCGCGTTGCTCTGAACCGCACGCCTCCGCTCTATGACACCGACGAGCCCGCCACCCTGGAGATCCCGAGCGTTGACGTCCGCATCGTTCGTGCCGGTGGGAAGCTGCTGGTGCAGCTGAACTGGCGCGATCCGACGCATGACGCGGTCACACTGACCGACGTTCCCAATACGCCGCCCGAGACCCGGTTCCGCAAGGTGCAAACCGAGGCCAACGACCGCTTCTTCGATGCTGCCGCCGTCATGTTTCCTGCAAAGCCAGGGCTCGATGCGATCGCCCCCTCGCTGCAGATGGGAGATGCCGAGCATCCGGTAGACATTTACTACTGGAACGCCACGCGTGGCGCGATGCTGATGCAAGCCCAGGGACGCGGTACCACGCACCGCAACGCTCAGAGTTTCCCTGTGAATAGTACCTATCAAAATGGCCAGTGGAATGTGATCTTCGAGTTGCCCGATCTGCCCTCGGGCACGACTGTTGCCTTCGCGGTCTGGAACGGGAGTCAGAAGGACCGCGATGGCCGCAAGTATTTTTCGATCTGGCAAGTGCTGGAGTAGAGCCGAAGCTACAACTAAGGAGTCGTGATGCCGATGATTGCTCCAGACGAGAACGCGCTTGCCTCGATCGACTGGCAGCAGAACGATCTCTACCGGTTCTTCGCGTTCGTTTTTGCGCCGCCAAGGCAGGAGTGCTTTGACGTTCTGTCGCGACCCAGCTTCCCGGGGGCGCTACGAAATCTGTGGAAACATTTGAGGTGCGAAGGAGAATTCCCGGGATTCGAATGGTTCGCCAGTTACGAGCAATATGAGTCCGCGTATATCGCTCTTTTTGACGTTGGGATCCCCGAGCCGCCCGTGCCTCTATTCGAGTCAGCTCATGACAAGACTCATCCCGCGCAGGAGATTGCGCTGGAGAATACCTACTTCTACGAGGTTCTCGGGCTCAAATCAGATCCTGGCCGCGCAGTCCCTGATTACCTTGTTACCCAACTGGAATTTCTCGCCGCTCTTCGCTATACCTGCGAACATACATCCGAAGAGAGCACCGCTGTTTCGCTCGCGCGGGCTGAGGCTGAATTTCTGGAACGCCACTTATTAAATTGGCTTCCCGCCGCCAAGGCCAAGCTGGACCGCACCAATGCGCCCGGCTTCCCACTGCTCATGACAATGCTTGTGCAGTTCCTAGGCAGATACACGAGAGCGGCTGAGGCACCAAGGAGCCAGAGATTCTGAACGTGGGGGCTTGCTTTGAAGAATCTCATCGTAATTACTCTTTCCGTAGTTCTTGCACTCGGGCCGTTTCCTGTCTCCTCGTGGGCGCAGAACGCAACAACTCAATCCTCTGACGGAAGCTTCCTCGGCGACTGGTTCCAGCGGTCGTCACGCGCCGAGGCCGAGCAACCTCACTGGGCAGCTCCGATATTTACCGTGACTCCCCGACTCGTACAGCAATTTCGCCATGACATGGGTTGGCAGTTGAACAGTGGCTTTACCAACGCCAACTATGGCGGCGGCAAGGGTCTCGAACTTATTCCTTTGGACCGCGTGGAGCTTTCTGTGAGTGCTCCGCCTTACCTTACTCACACCAAACCCGGAGTCAACGATGGCATCGGCGACATGACTTTTTTGTTCAAGTATCGGGCTGCGGCCGGGAATCCCGAGAATGGAAACTACGTGGTGACTGCAATGCTGGCTGCCACTGTCCCAACCGGCACATTCACGAACGGTTCCACAGATGCCTCACTTACTCCCACTCTGGCATTTGGGAAAGGCTGGCGAAACTTTGATCTGCAAGGCACGGCTGGCGTCACCGTTCCGACAGGCGATCGGAACGTGCTGGGCACTCCAGTAGGTCTCAACGTCACGGCGCAATACCACCTGTTGAGGTATTTCTGGCCTGAGCTCGAAGTTAATTCGACGATGTGGGCCAACGGCAAGAACGATGGGAAGAAGCAGGCATTTGTGTCGCCTGGCTTGGTGGTTGGCAAGGTGCATTTGTGGAAACGGGTAGGCTTCGCTTTTGGCGGTGGTGTGCAGATTGCTACCACACAGTTCCATGCCTACGAACACAATTGGGTGGCGTCGGTACGCTTCCCCTTCTGACGAGAGCGAATGAGAATGAACAGTAATTGTGTTGATACGGAACTGATGCCCTTCGATTTGGCAAGGAGCAGACTTGCCGATGCCGGCGAGACTCTAACCGCCGAGTTGGAAATACAGACCAGAACGGTCCCCTAGTGCAAGTTGCAGTTAACCGGAGGATTTATGAAAGTTCGAGCGTCATCGTGGATGGGGATGTGTGCTGTTATCTTCGTTTCTTGTTCCGGTTTGATCTACGCCGCTGATCAAGCGGCGTCAGCGTCGCAATGCATCGATTGTCACGGTAAAGTTACGCCGAACATTGTTTCTGACTGGAGACTCAGCAAGCACAGCCAGGCCGAGATCACGTGTGTGAGTTGTCACGGAGACCAGCACACCTCGGCGAGCGATGTGGCCAAGGTCAAGATCCCCACTCCTGATACGTGCGCGACCTGCCATGCTACGCAAGTCGAGCAGTACAAGAAAGGAAAGCATTCCCTGGCGTGGGCAGCAATGAAGGCGATGCCGACCATTCATTGGCAGCCCATGGCGATGATCGAAGGTGAGAAGGGTTGTGGAGGCTGTCACAAGATCGGCCTGAAGACACCGGCTGAGATCGCCGACCTGAAGCAGCATGGCTCGGAGTTCGGCGCGGCCGCCTGCGATTCGTGCCACACCCGCCATACCTTCTCCGCAGACGAAGCGAGGCAGCCGCAGGCCTGCGAAAGCTGCCACATGGGATTCGATCATCCGCAATGGGAGATGTATTCCTCATCGAAGCACGGGGTGCGTCACGAACTTAAGGATTTGAAAGTTCTAGCTCCGAATGCCGCGGCACCCACATGTCAGACCTGCCACATGCAGGATGGAAATCATGAAGTGCGCACCGCATGGGGTTTCCTGGCGGTTCGGCACGGGGCCACTATCGTCCGGCGATTATCCGCTGAGCTGGGAAGTCAAAGCGAGCCAGGCGAACTATGCCGGCATGTCCGTGATCTCGCCCGACTTCACGAATGCTGAATTAGCAACTCCGCACACATGGCATGCGGCTGAGATGTTTCTACTGCTGGAGGATCAGAATAACCAGAAGCACTGACAGCTTTCTAGTATGACTGCGAACCTCTCTAACGCAGTGTCAAATTTTTCCAGTAAGCATTTCCCGCTTCGTGATGGGGAACGAGTACCCGTTGGTACAACCGAATCGCGACCTGTTGTGTCTTACATTTCGAAAGGTCGACACTGATTTCGTGCCAAGATCGAGTGTCAGACAACCCTTCGACGAGTTGGTCCAAGACCTTTTCATCGTCGATGTAAACCTGCAACTGCCAGGCTCGGCCGGGATCCACGCCAGCGTCAAACCTTAAGAGCGGCTGATCACCAAGCCTGGCGGTCCGCAGCAATACGGCGCCCCGTACTTCATCGCGCGGGTATGTTGCGAGCACGTCACCATCCAAGTACGTGATGCCCCGAATTCCTGGCATGCCACCGCCGGCTCCGCCGAATCCAGCGCGTTCCAGCGTCCAATCCGGATTCCAATAGCGCATCAGATCAGCAAGTCTGAACAATTCGGCCGGCTGTGTCTTAGGCAGTTGCCGAGAAATGCGTAGAGAGTTTCCGTCGTCCACGGCACCGTGGGACACCAAATTGGCAATGCCTATCTTTGCGGTTCGTTTTGCCAACTCGGAAATGCTATCGTCCACCGGCGGCGTCAACTGCAAAGGACCCATCTCGGCGCCCTTAATGCGGTCGTGCAATTCGGAGACCTGCTCCGCCGGTAGCGCTCTCATGCCCCACATCGCCGCAACCACCGATTCAGAATTAGCTGTGTTGCAGTCTGTATCTGCAAAATCGACCGCGTGAACAGCCACCTGCAGGGTCTTCTGAAAATCGCCACCGCCAAACCACACGCTGGCGGCAACGATCCCGCCGTTCAGCACGGCATTGTTGGTGGCGGGATATTCGATTCCCCAACGTTCATCAATTGCTCGAAAGATCTGCTCTGGGGCACTGCCTGCATCCGCCATTTGGATCACCATGTCCAGGCACTTGCGATATGGCGAATCGGGATGAATGAGAGTTGCGGCTTTGCGAACCACAACGTGCGGATCTTTTTCGAAAAATGCGATGCTGATCATCCCTGACACAAAAACGGCTCCGTCTGTACCTTCTGCATATCCATTGATGTGCCCGAGCTTGCGCGCGAGTTCAGCCGCAACATTGGGCATCCCCGGGCTCAGGGTGCCATATACGTCACTGCTGAATTGCGGGCCAATGGTCCACCACAGCTTGTTGTAGCGAGGATGGCCTGTGTCGGGCGCCCTAATACCTCGTTTCAACAACTGTAGGGCTTGCTCGCTTGAGCCCCACGAACCTGCGTTGTTCTCACGCCACTGCTGCCCGAGCTGTTCCACAGTGAGCCCGATCCCATATTTTTCGAAGGCTCGAATCGCGACCATTTCGTAATAATAGTCGTCATCCACAGGAGCATAGCCGGGAAGATGGCGCATCGGAGTCTTTTCCAGAACGGAGGCGGGCTGGTGCTCGAAACGAACGCCAGTGTACTGGCCGATCATCTGCGCCATCCAAATGGCTTGGACCCGGTCGAGGTATTCGGAGTGGGAGAGTTCAACAATATTCTCCTTTTCGGCTTTTCTGTTTTCATCGGATTTCTTGCTGGCGAACGCCGCAGAAGAAAATACGGAAGCGGCAAGAGCGATAACGATAAAACGGAGCTTTGTCATGGCTTTTTGGTTCCTCCCTGATTGCAGCGGGAGCTCAATAAATCTGGACATTGAAATTGAAACGTTTTATATTGCGTTGTCGATCAGATTGTCAAGGAGCGGCTTCATGAAAAGCCTCGGTTTGAGTTCCCTCGTCGTATGTCTACTTTGCTCCTCAATCTCGCTTCCTGCGCAAGATTCGAAGTTCTCTCCGAAGGGACAGCAGATTCCGTCCCCTTCTTGCCTCACCATGAGAGGCGCATGGGAGGGTGGAGGCACGGCCTGCTCGCAGAGTGAGCACGATGACTGGCTCGGTGATATCAAGCACTGGCGGAATGAACGCCGCATACGCATCGGCTATGAGGGTTCACGGTATGATCTGCCTGCCCTCAAGTGGACGCAGTCCAGTTTCTTTCAGCCGCAAATGATGGTGCAGGATCGCTACTTTTACGATCCGGCCGCACACCGTTATACCGTTGATCGTTACCTGGACGACTTGGATAAGAGATATGGCGGCATCGACGCAGTGCTCATCTGGCCCACTTATCCAAACATGGGAATCGACAATCGCAATCAGCAGGACATGATCCGTTGCATGCCCGGAGGAGTGGATGGCGTGCGGCAAATGATCAGTGACTTTCATCGCCGGGGAGTTCGCGTGCTTTTCCCGATGATGATGTGGGATCAAGGGACCAGAGATCCCGGCATGTCTTGGCCGGATGCCATTGCCAAGTTAATGGCCGACATTAGTGCGGACGGAATCAACGGGGACACCCAGGACGGCGTGCCACTGGCGTTTTCAACCGCTGCCGACAAGACCGGTCATCCCCTGGCGTTCGAGCCTGAGGGTGGCCCCGCAGATGAAGCTCTGGCGTGGAATGTAATGACGTGGGGCCAATATCAATTTCCCTTCGTTCCCATGGTGGACAAATACAAATGGCTTGAGCCTCGGCACATGGTGAACATTTCCGATCGCTGGAATCGAGATAAGACAAGCGACCTCCAGTTTGCTTTCTTCAACGGAGTGGGCTGGGAGAGCTGGGAAAACATCTGGGGGATTTGGAACGAAGTCACTCCACGAGACGCTGAAGCTACGCGCCGCATTGCCACAGTTGAGCGTGCAATCGCACCTTTTCTCATCAGCCAGGATTGGGAACCGCTGGCTCCCATGTTGCGTTATGGCGTTTTCGCCAGCCGTTGGCCGCTCGCTCATCAGACGGTCTGGACAATCGTAAACCGCAACGAGTACGACGTCGACGGTCCGCAGATTGAAGTGCCACGGCTAGACGGGATGCGGTATCTCAACCTTTATCACGGAGTCGAACTGAAGCCTCAAGACGCAGAAAATGGTCGAACCGTACTGAGCTTCGCTATCGAAGCGCATGGCTACGGCGCTTTGCTGGCGACATCGGCGACTCCAGATCCGGCGATTCAGAAACTGATGTCGAAAATGAAAGAACTCACCGCAAAGCCTCTGTCCAACTACTCACACGAATGGAAGACTTTACCGCAGCAAATCGCTCCGATCGCGTCTACCAAACCGGCATCCGGCTCGCCACCGGATATGGTCAAGATTCCGGCTGCCGATTTTGACTTCCGAGTCGAAGGGATCGAGATCGAAGGCTTCGATGACGTTGGTGTGGATGTGCAGTACCCATGGGAAGACTCCGCACGCCGCTTTCATGATCACCCCATGCACGTGAAATCGTTCTGGATCGACAAGTATCCGGTCACCAACGCGCAATTCAAGAAATTCTTGGATGCCACTCACTATCATCCCCAGGACGATTTGAACTTCCTCCGGGACTGGTCGAACGGAAACCACCCGGCAGGCTGGGACAACAAGCCCGTGACTTGGGTTTCACTCGAAGACGCGCGAGCCTATGCTGCATGGGCGGGAAAGCGCTTGCCGCATGAGTGGGAATGGCAATATGCCGCACAAGGAACAGACGGGCGACTCTATCCTTGGGGCAACGATTGGAAAGCGGAGGCGGTCCCTGTTCCGGACAAGTCGCGCACGATGCGCGGTCCGGACGCGGTCGATGCCCATCCGCAGGGCGCCAGTCCCCTTGGTGTCATGGATCTAGTTGGAAACGTCTGGCAATGGACGGAAGAATTTCAAGACGAGCACACCCGCGGAGGGATTGTGCGCGGAGGAAGTTACTACCAACCGCAGGGATCGATCTGGTATTTTCCTCAGGCGTACAAGCTGAACCAGCACGGCAAGCTTCTGATGATGTCTCCCAGCATGGATAGATCGGGGGCGTTAGGATTTCGCTGTGTTCAAGACGCGGAGTAGTTTTGCAATTCGTTGCGCTCGCTCATGAACCCTGACTGTTAGACTGTAGCTCGCACACAACGAATGTCGGTTCCGGTCACAATTCGGCAGATTGCGGAAAAGGCCGACGTTTCGATTGGCACGGTTTCGCACGTGATCAACGGAACGGCGAAAGTGCGAGAGAAGTTAAGGGTCCGTGTTTTGGACGCGATTCGCAGCCTTGGCTATCAACCCAGTCAGCTCGCCAGGGGCCTCCGCCGCAACCAGACCAGTATGCTGGTTATGATCATTCCGGACGTGACCAACCCTTTCTTTCCGGCGGTGGTACGCGGCGTGGAAGATGTTGCATTCAAGAGCAAGTATCGCGTGGTGCTATGTAATACCGACAATGATCGACGAAAAGAGACCCTATACCTGAATGAAATGCGCTCCTATAGCCCGGCGGGATGGCTGGTCATTCCCGCGGTAGACAGCGATATAGCGTCGCATTTCAATCTGAAGATGCCGGGACCTCCTGTAGTTTGCCTGGACCGCCAGCCTCAAGGTTGGCATGGCGATGTTGTACTCGTAGCCAATGAAGCTGGGGCGTACAGCGCGACGCGGCATCTGCTGCGCATGGGCCATCGTCAGCTCGCAGTTATTACCGGTCCGATGCACTTAGCCAATGCGGTGCAGAGATTGAATGGATTCAAGCGTGCACTGGCTGAAGCGAATTTAGAAATCGATTCGGACTACATTCAGGAGGCTGGGTTCGAGCGAAACAGCGGACACAATGCCGCTAAGCGGCTCTTGCGCATGCTTCCAAGACCGACTGCGATTTTTGCCTGCAATGACCTGATGGCGCTCGGGGTACTGTGGGCGGTACGTGATTTGGGGCTCCACTGCCCGGAAGAGATTTCCGTAGTCGGTTTCGACAATCTCGATTTTGCCGAGTTTACGGCGCCCGCTCTCACGACGGTAAGTCAACCCGGATATCAGCTGGGGACCGCGGCTGCCCGCCTTTTGTTGCAGCGCATTTCCGGGTTCGACCAGGCTCCTCAGAAGGTCGTGTTGCCGACTGAACTACAAATTCGGCATTCGGTTGCACCTCCCCAAACGACTCCGAAATTGATCTCAGAGCGGGACCTGGAAACGACAGATATACGTTAGCAGATCACATCTCGAATATTGGAGCAAGGGAGTTGGACCGACGACACTTTGGCAAATTGGTAGCCGGAACTATCGTTGCGACGGGAATAGTTTCAACTGAGGCTGCGAGCGCACCGTGCCGCTCGCCCGAAAAACAAGATCCCCCGAACCAATGGTCTGTGAGTTCGCCAAGCGGCAATATCGCTGTAACCGTGGTCAAGGAAGCGATCGGCCATGGCTTTCCAGACAACGATCTCTCCTACATCGTCACGCTTGACGGGAAGGTGGTTCTTCCCAAGTCTCCGTTTGGCGTCACCATGAGAGGGGGAGACGGGGATTTCGTAAACAGACTGAGGTTTGTGGGGCAGGAGGCGAAGGAGATCAACGAGACATACCCCATGCCCTCGGGCAAGAAGAGCATTCAAGTCAACCATTGCAAGGAACTGCGTCTGAGCTTCAAGAATGCAGCGGAGCGCCCGATGGACTTATATTTGCGCGCTTACGACGACGGTATGGCCTATCGGTATTCGTTTCCTGGCAATGGCGAAACCAAGGTCATCATTGGCGAGATGTCAGGCTTCACCATTCCACTGGGCTCCAACTCCTGGGCCATGCCTTGGCAGAAAGATTATGAGGGATTTCACCATCGCCAGATCGTGGGCTGGCGGAACTTCTACGATGACGCCGATCTCTTCCCGGTTTTGTTCCAAACGCCGATTGGTCCGTGGATTCTGATCACCGAGGCAGCCGTATACGGCAATTATTGCGCCTCACGGCTGGCTGGTGCCTACCGCGTGAACGGCATCTACCAGATCATGCTCGATCCGAACCCGGGGATGGTCACTTGGACTCTACCCTGGAGCACGCCCTGGCGCGTCGCAATGATCGGCGAGGCATTGGGGCCGATCGTGGAATCAACGTTGGTGGACAATCTCAATCCACCTAATGAAATCGGAGATCTCAGTTGGATCAAGCCGGGCCGGACGAGTTGGACGTGGTGGTATCAAGATATCGGAGGCAAGGAGGACCTCCAGCCTGTTTTCAGTGCATTCGCCAAAGAAATGGGCTGGGAGTATCCAAACGGCAATGAGGTCAAGTATTTCCACTTCGCTACTTTACTCTCGCGAAGCTGGGAATCCATTGAGACGGAACTGGCCTCGCGGGAAAGGGCCGGTGTGATTGGTTTGAAAATGGATTTTCAGGACAGCGACTCGCAAACACGGATGCAGTTCTACGACCGCATGGCACAACTTTGCGCCAAGTACCATCAAATGATCAACTGGCACGGGGCCACCGTTCCTCGAGGCCAGCGGCGGCGCTGGCCTCACATGGTTGGCTATGAGGCCGTGCGTGGTGCCGAGTATTACAAGATATTCAACGAGGAAGGTATCAGTTACAATAACGCGCCACCGAACCCTGTCCACAAAGCGACTCTTCCATTCACGCGAAACGTGGTGGGGCCGATGGATTTTACGGGAGTCACCTTTTCTGGCCCCGCTTCGCGTCCGCGACGGACGACCTCTGATGCTCACGAGCTGGCAATCTCTGTGATGTTCGAAAACGGCATACAGTACTGGGGCGATCACCCAGACACCTACCGCCATATACCAGCTGCGATGAGCTTCCTGAAGTTAGTGCCCGCAAGCTGGGATGACACGAAGTTCATCGATGGCCATCCGGGTGTGTACGTCGCACTGGCACGCCGGAAAGGCAGGAATTGGTTTCTTGCCATGATGTACGGCCAGACGCCAACCAAGACAGGGAGTTGGTGGTTTGATACGGCAAAGGATCCGAGCGCGATACCCTACGCCCTCAAGTTCCTAGAGCCAGGGGTCGAGTATATCCTGACCCTTCACCGCGACGGCGAGGACAGAGATACGATCGTGACGGAGACGAGGACGGTGACGAGCCAAACCGTGCTCACGGTTCCCACGCTGGAAGGAGGCGGCTTCAGCGGGTTTATTACACCAAAGTAAGAACCACGGTCCATACCCCGTCCGCGCTTAGGAAAGGTGAAGCGATGTTCCAGCTGTTGGCCGTGCCGCTGTTATAAGCCGAAGGGCAGCCCGCCGTGACAAACGGCAACCTAGTTTCATCTGGCTCTCCTAGTCTGTGCGTTCTCTCGTCGATAGAGAGGAACACTGCCTCGAAAACTTAACAGCAAACGGCTGCCCATTTCGATTATTCCTGTTTTTCTGCCAACTTTAGCTAGAGCGTGTTGCGAATTTAACGACCTTGACTCCCGGACACCTCTGAGACCTGATTTCAAGGCACTCATGGGGACCGCCGGACTGCCGAGAACGATTGTCCCTCCAGATTCGAACATTACGCCCTAAGAGGCCTCTTCCACTTTCAGTGACTAAGACTTCGGCGTACTTGTAAGCGGCCCCTTCAGGGCGCCTCATTTAGCGAGAACCGTCTGTGGGTGTTGAAAAACTCCTGTTTCGGCGGAAATGATCAAAATTTCGAGGATACAAAATGCCTTAAAATTCGAGAAGATCGCTTAAAACGCTTCCTAACGCAATTTTGTTTTTGCGATTTTCACTCGAAAGAGTTTTTCAACAGCCACCGTCTTTATTCAATAAGACCCGATAAGACCGAAAGCGTCGCATGCCTCCATTCTCCCTTGCGGCGCGGCCAGAGGGCATCCGCACCGCGAAGAACAAAAGGAGGTATGTCACGAAAGCTAATTCGCGTGCCATCAGAAAACGCGCTCGACTTAAGATCGCATAAGGGTTTGCGCTTCGATGAAGCGTTCAACCTCTGCGGCGCTCGGCATCGATGGCTGTGCGCCATGTCGTGTGACCGAGATAGCCGCTACAGCCGAAGCGAAGCGCGCACTCTCCTCGGGGCTTTTCCCGAGCATCAGGCCAACCGCGAAGCCTCCGTTGAAAGCATCGCCCGCCGCAGTACTATCCACAGCCTTCACGGCGTAGGCCGGGATAAGAATTCTGTTTCCATTGGACTCCGCCAGAAAGGCACCGCGTTCTCCCATTTTGAGCACAATATTTCGTGATCCTCGGTCGAGTAACGCCTCGGCGGCGCGAGTAGCGGCATCCGGCCCCCAGTCGCTCCCGTCTAAGTCAAGCAGCATCCGGGTTTCGGTTTCGTTCGGAGTGATCCAGTCCACACTCGCCAGTAAGCGGTCGGAGAGAGCTCGAGCAGGCGCGGGGTCGAGCATCAAGGGGACTCGAGCACGGCTGGTCATCTCCGCCAGATGCTCAGTCACCGGCATGGGAATCTCCAGTTGCGTGAGCACCATGCCCGCCCCTTCGATAAGACCGCGGTAGTGGTCGAGATCCTGGGAGGTGATTTCTCCATTGGCGCCAGGAACCACGGTGATGCAGTTCTCTCCGCGATGTGTAGTCGAGATGACCGCCACGCCCGAGGATCCGGATGCGGTTTCCACGGCGCTCGCGTCCACTCCCGCTTCACTGATCGCGTCTCGTAGTTGCGCACCGAACGAATCCGTACCCACTTTGCCCAACATCTTCACCGGGTAGCCCAGCTTGCCGATCGCGACAGCCTGGTTTGCCCCTTTGCCGCCAAAGTACGTTTTGAAGCTTTCGCCCGCGATGGTTTCGCCCGGCATGGGGATGCGTTCGGCCGTGACCACGAGATCAAGATTGATGCTCCCGACTACAACAATTGGCTTCGTCATATGATTCCGCCTTGGTTATAACTTGGCCCATGTTCTCCCTGCTTGAACTATTGACCGACTATGGGCGCGACAGCAATGGCGCCCAACCCTGCTAAGAAACAGATGAACATCCACGGTACTAATCTCCTGGCGCTCTGTGAAGCTTGAGCAAACTCTTTCCAAATGAACACGCCCCAGATCGCCGATACCATAGTTGCTCCCTGACCAATCGCATAGGAGATGGCCGGGCCGATGATCTGAGCGTGCGAGGCCACAAAGTTCAACGTAGTTCCCGTACACCAGATCACTCCCCCAATGACTCCCCAGACATGCCAAGACGAACGGCTGGCGAAATATTCTTTCATGCTTACAGGAGCACTCCCAGTGAGCGGGTGGCGCATGAACAGATAGTTCACGGGAATCGCACAAAGAGCTGTACCGACCGCAAAAACAAAGGCCACGGCATAGGGCCCGAGAGAGCGTTCGCCGGTGGTCGCTTTGGCGACGAAGGGATAAAACAATCCCATCAGAATCCCACAAGCGATGGCAATTTTTATGCCCCGTGCGCTCAAGGTCCGGCGCTCCACCTCGCGCCGGCGATACGCCATGGCATTCAACACAATTGCTGTAACTACCAGCGCAACCCCGCCAAACAGGAGAAGAGAGTTGCCTTTCGGGGAAATGATGAAGTTCAGTAAGACACCCACAACCAGCGCCAGACCTATGCCCACAGGGAAGGCAACAGCCAGCCCCGCAATGTCTATGGCTGCAACCAGGAGGAGGTTGGCAATATTAAAGATGACGCCACCGATCAGCGCGTAGGCCAAGTGGAGCGCGTCTGCTTGGCTTAAATTGTGGAAGAAAGAAAGCTCCCCGCCGCCGGTGCTCCCCAGCGTAATGCCCCATAGAACGCTGGCCGCCAGGATGCCGATTATGTAGTCCCAATAGAACAACTGGAATGCGTAGCCTGGAGTGAGTTTCATGGTATTCGCCCACGATCCCCAGCACAGCATGCTTCCGAACATGAAGATCAAAGCTATTGCGTACGCTTCCGGTTGATACATGCACCCTCCTGGCTGTTGCCGTCTTCAAGTCGTTACAGATCGCGGAGAAAGGAGCCGAACTCCTACTCGGCGTCTTTTGCGCAGCGGAATCCGATGGCGGCCGAGCGATCGATGCTGGGGCTCATCAGCAAGTATTTTCCGTGCTCGCTCAACTCATAAGCC